>Ga0214921_10001634_pt1 | contig 37678 bp, 39 predicted proteins | sample LL1505_MetaG_FD_177992 | JGI IMG/M metagenome (GOLD analysis project Ga0214921, IMG submission 177992) | Freshwater microbial communities from Lake Lanier, Atlanta, Georgia, United States - LL-1505 | ecosystem: Environmental > Aquatic > Freshwater > Lake | place: USA: Georgia | collected...
AAGCAACGTTCGAAATAGTAGCGTAGGTGTTGCTTAGGTTATTGATATTCGTTTGTAGCGTCGAACCAGTCAAAGCAACGTTCGAAATAGTAGCGTAGGTGTTGCTTAGGTTATTGATATTCGTTTGCAAGGTTGAGCCAGTGCTTGCAAGATTAGCTGAAGTAGCATAAAGAGCTGGAGTTACTTGTACGCCACTTACTTGTAGTCCCATTCCATTTTGAAAATTAGTATTATCATTGTCAATAGAAATGCCAACATATGATCCAAGAAAATTAAAGGGAGGCCCACCAACTCCAGTTCTATAAATGTTTACAGTTCTTGCCGTATTATTACCAAGACCAAAATTATTTATATTAAAATTACCATATACATTATGTGTTCCACTACTAGCAGTTATAGTTGGGCCAGCAAACATATTAAATCCACCAAATGTCCTACCCCCAACAAAATTTTGACCAGTTCCAGCGTATAAATTTATATTACCAGCAGCTTCACCAAAAGTTGTTCCATTTCCAGCGCTTATATTAATGTCTCTAGTAGAGGTATTACCAGCCGCAATAGTAATTCCCCCATTACCTGAAATAGTCGATAAAAATACTCTAGATAAATTTAAATTTCCACTAGGATTTATGTTAATGTTGTTACCAGTTATTGTAACATCTCTTAGATTACCACTTTGACTTTGTTGTGAACCTATAATTAAATTATTATTTTGCCAACCGAATAATCCAAATTCACCAGAGTTAGTTCCTGTACGATTAAATACTCTTATTGATTGAGGATTTGTGCCACTATAAATATCTATACCAGAGGTGAAAGTTTTTAATCCATTTATAGTTTGATCTCCAGTCGTGAAAACAATATTACTACTTGAAGAATTTACATAACCACTTAAATTGTTAATATTGGTTTGAAGGGTAGAACCAGTATTAAAAAGTTGAATATCGCTAGCAAAAATTGTGTCTAAGGTTCCAGTATATCCTGTGAACAAACCGCTTAAACTATTAATATTATTACTTAAATTGAAACCTGTTAATGCTAGATTAGATGTTGTTGCGTATGAACTTAAATCTACTCCTGTTATTAATTTATTTCCGCTAACAATTGGAAATACATCAAAAGTTTTAATTCCAGAAATAGTTTGATTACCAGTCGTATAAACAATGGTATTTGGTAAACTAAAGTTAATAACTTCACCGCTTAATAATACTCCAGTACCATTTACAATCGGACGATTTGTTAAACTAACTCCACCACTTATAATATTTATATCTACTCCAGAAATACTTAGAGTATCAATATTATTTAAATCAAGAGCATTAAAAACTCCACTTCCAGAAACATTAATATTATTAAGAAAAGTTTTATTACCAGATATGTTTTGATCGCCAGTATTATAAACTATACTATCTGGTAAAACAGAATCAATTGTATCATTAAACCATATTCCACTTAAAGAATCATATCTTATAATATTTTTATCTGCTAATGCATTTCTATGATTTATATTTACGTTATGAAGTTCTTCCAACTCAAAACCATTTTGAATTTTAACAAACACTTCTCCTTGATTAGCATGCTTTCTAGTAAGTACTCCAAGATAAACAAGATGATTAGGTGCATATGGTTTATTAGCTAAACCAAAAATTAAACTCCCAGTTGGACCTAACCATATTGGATCTCCTTCTTCTCCAGCATTTGTATTAAAACCTTGCAGCAAACCTTCAGTTACTATTGTTCCTTGAGCGTTTTGAGCTAAACTAGTTTGATATACTAATCCTAAAGTCTTTGATGATGTTTGTTCTCCGCTATTGCTCGCTAATTTAACTAAAATATTTGTTCCTGCTGCGCTAGATACATAAACTGGTTGACCTTTATATATTGTAGAACCATTATTATTTTTTATATTTATTTGTGCACTATAGAGTACTCCGCTAATTGTAGTGCTCACTTCTCCACTTAATAAAACTGGAATTGTACCAACAGTAGGTCTTATTGTAAAGTCTTTTAATCCACTTATATTTTGATCGCCAGTATTATAAACTAAATTAGGTGCAACAGCCTCATAAGAAAATCTTCCAGTACTGCTTACTAACGTTTTAGCTTTAAAAATCTGTGCCATTTTTCTTTTTATTCCTTTTGTTGGTTTTTAGGCCAATCTGTCGCTTTTTACGGCGAACTAAAGAGTAAAAGAATTATTAATTCTATTATTCTAGTGAATATTACACTAGATTAATTTTGTGTTGATGCGAAAGTATGGATTTTTACATCATTTTCTAAAACATTATCAGAAAGTAATCCTGTATATCCAGTTGTGCTAATTGATTTTATAGATAAATTATACATTACATCTCCAGCAACCTCAAGGGTAGCTTGAACCTTTGGTGGTGTTATACCAGCAAAAACTACTGGATAATTAATTGAATATGCATCTGCTCCAGGAGCTAAAGTTGTTGTAAATACTTGATTGCTTGTTTTTGCGACATATGTTGCATTTACATAACCACTAAAATTGTTAATGTTTGTTTGTAGAATATTTCCAGTTGTGGCAAGATTTGTGCTTAGAGTATTTCCAGTTGTGGCAAGATTTTGAGTTAAAGTATCAACTAAACCTTGAAAATATCCACTATTTCCTACTACTGTGATTTGACCAAGTCCAGCATCTACTTGAATAGTAACTCCATTACTACCAGTTATATTAATTGCACCTGTTAAACCATTTATGCTATCTACATTAGCGTCTGCTTGGTTAATTAAACTTTGTAGATAACCACTTACTCCAGTAAGCTCACTATAATATGCAAGACCACTATTTCCAAAACCAAGTCTTAACTTTTCTCCACCAGCTACTGGGGTTAAATTGTATCCGCTTAATCTAATATGTTTAAATGCGCTTATCATAAATTTTTATTTCCTTTTATACTATTACACATAATTTTTATTTTTTAACTTGAATATTTAAATAATAACCATTATTTAATAAGGTATCACTAAAATTTATATAAAATCCAGTAGAATTAATATTACCTATATTAAAGTAATAGGCCATATCATCTACTATATTTTGAAAAGTGCAAACTACAGATTTTGGGCTAGAAGTTAGCACTTGTGGAAATTGTACATAATAACTATCAGATCCTTGAGGCGTTAGATTAGCTTTGTAACCAATAACATTTTCTGCTTCAAAATAACCGCTTAATGGAGCAGCATTAATTATAATTGATTTGTAAGGGTTTTGAGAAGGATCTGTTGATATACTAACGCCTGTTCGACCAATAAATCTTAATGTTTCTATTCCAGTTGGAATTAAATCTGGTTGTCCAGTTACATTTATTGTTTTAAAATAATCAGCAACTCCAGGTGGTCCTGGTGGTCCTTCTGGTCCTTGTGGGCCAGGAATAAAAACATTTGCATTACCTGGAAAACTTGGTGATGTTACATCTGTTGTAATTTGCGTTGGTAAAATAACATCCACACTGATCCCACAAGAATCATTACATGAATTAGACATAAAATTTTAAAAAGATGTTACTTCTGGACCTACAATAAATTTTCCTCGAATTAGTTTTATAGAATTACCAGTTGGTACTCCATAAGGAAATCTTTCAATATCATAAACAAAAGAACCGACTGGGATGCTTGCCATTGTATATGATGGAATATTTATATCAACTAATCCAGAAGCATAAAGAGATCCGCTTACTCCACTTTTAATAACTGGAGCTAAATCGAGTATAAGTCCAGATAATCCTGTAAAACCATAAGCATACTTTACTACTCCCCTTACATTATATCCACTTAAATTAATTGGGGAATTATTTTCATTTTTTATAGAAAGACATATTTGTAAATTATCGCCTTGAATTGTGTTTATATTATATGATGTTGCCATATAATAAATTACACATTTAATTTAATAATACTTTACAATAATCAATTACAAACTAGTACCACTTTTAATAACATTATTTATTAATGTTCCATTGATAAATTCATATCTATTTACTGATTCTGAGGTTGGCACAAACATTTGATTAAATTCACCAACAACATTCCATAGGATAATTTTATTAGATGCACCAGTTACATTTATTGCTAGAGCTTTGTTTGTGCTATCTCCAGATAATGACATTCCCCATGTTGGACTTCCATATGAAGCAGAATTAGTAATTTGATCATTTACAATGATTAATGAATTATTTCTATTTATTGCTGTAACATTTCTTGTTTCTGTTTTAATATTTGCTAGTCCTGTTTCAGAAGCTACTACATTTAATATGCCATTCCAAATATGACCAGATCTTAAAAATGCTTTTCCAGAAGTATAGTTTTCACTAGAATAAACTCCATCTAATGTTAGTTCTTGAGGAATTAGAGAATTTCCACTTGTAATTCCTTTCCAAATTAATTGGGTTTTTTGAGATGATCCTTCTCTTATTGAAGCTATTGGTCCAGCAGCAAATGCTAATTCGCCATAATTTCTAGTTTTTGCTTTATATCCTAAAGCAATACTTGCTTCACTAGTTGTAACATTTGAGCTTCCTAAGATATATGATTTATAACTCGTGCCCCAGTTACTATGACCAAAAATTCCTACTTCAGTATTTGAGCTTACATTATCATTTCCAAAAATAATTGAATTATTGTTAGAATTATTATTACCACTAAATACAAAATTATTTGAACCAACTACATTAGAATCTGATGCAAAAACTGTATTTTTAAATCCAACTGCTAAAGTTGAAGTTGTTCGGCCTAATTCATTTTCTCCACCTAGAACCAAACCTTTAACTGCAGATGTTATAAAATTACGATCACCAAGAATAGAGAGGTAATTTGTTCCTGTGCCTTGAATTACATTATAATAACCAACTACATTATTTACTGATCCAGAAATATCAAGAATTGTATTTGCATTTCCTAACACTGTACTAAATTGACCTAATGTAGTATTATTTAATCCAAATGTGTAATTTTTTGTACCAGAACTAGTGTTACCTATTCCAATTGCTGCTCCATAAGATTGTGTTCCTTGATTTCCTAAACCTAATAATATAGAATGAAAACCACCTTGTTCAACTTGACCTATACCTACTAAAACATTTGAACTCTTAAAACCATTAAATCCTGTTGGAGTTCTTATTCCAGTAACAACTCCAGATACTCCAGTAAAATATCTTACTCCTTGTCTTATGATTGCATTGCTATTACCAATTAATATATTATCATTTGATGTATCAAATGCTTCATTTTGAATACCATATATTACGTTTCTTGTACCCGTGGAAGTATTGAAGTGTCCAACTAAAACATTTCTTCCTTGGAAATATGGCCAAGTATCATTTGGATATCCCCATGGAGTGCGTTGTCCTTGTGCATTAGGTATTGTTTTTAATGCTCCTGAACCAAAATATCCACCACTTGTTACAATGCCAGTTGCATCTTCAAATTTTTGGAACAAGGCAGTATTTTGAATTCCTATTAAAATATTTTCATAACCACCATGATTTAAATTTCCAATTGTAATCGCAGGATTATATCTTCTTATAAATGTTTTTGTTCCAGGTGCATCACCAGAATAATCTATCCATGGAACAACATGATTAAGATCTCCGATTTGAATATTTTTTAAATTGCCCTCTGTATCATCGACAAGTCTTCCGCCAGTATATCCAAAATAAACACCTCTTCTGTTTCCTACAAATCCTGTTTCCATTCCTACTGATTCTAATAAATTATTTGGACCATAAGTTACAGTTCTTAAATTAATTTGTGGAGTTAATAGAACTCCATTTGTAAAGTTTAAATTTAATGCAAATGATTCTGGATTAAACGCTCTACTAAGACCATCAGTTATTAAACCTGCTCCTCTAAAAGCGTATCCACTTTTTATTCCACCAACTCCAGTGAAATCCCAGCCACTTATAGTACCTCTACTTCCGATAACAAATGAATCTGTTGCTCCATGTATTTCATTATAAAAACCACCTAATACAGAGCTATAATTTCCACTTACAATTCTATTTTGTGCTCCGCCTAAAATTGATGCAACACAACCACCATTTACAATACAATTAAATTGCCCACCACCAATTACTGCTGCGTCTGGCAATTGTTCTAAATCATTAAATTTTCTAAAACATTGACCCCAATATCTCATATCTATAGTATTATTACCAATCCGATTGCAGAATCCTCCACCAACTACTGCTCTATGGCCTACAGCTTCATTACCCATTCCGCCTATCATACTAGGAGCATTTCCTAAAAGATAATTACAGCAACCACCACCTAATACCATTAAAGAAGAATACGCTTCATCTCCAGGACCACAATGGCCAACTTGATTCATTGCTCCTGCACCAAAAAAAGACATAGTGGCGCTTACGGTATTAAGTTTTCCTGCTCCAATAAAACTATCTCCGTGAATACTATATGGATAACATGTAATGCAGTTACTCTCGCCTCCACCAATAAAAGAAGCTCCAAGACAAACTCTATTAGTAGAACCACCACCAATCACTGAACCACCAGCATTACAACATATGTAATTATTTATACCTCCACCAATAAATGCCCGTGTGGAATTTTCAATTGTATTGCCGACTCCACCAGCTATAACACTTTCGATAGTATTATCGCATATATCATTATATGATCCACCACCAATGGTATTACATGAATTATTAGATCCTCCTAGGCAATTACAAGTTCCACCAGCTATAGTATTGAAGCTATTCGCGCGAATGTCATTTCTATATCCTCCTCCAATAATATTGTTGCTTTTATAAGTAACAGAATCAGAAGAAGATGTAATCGTAGAACAAGAACCGCCACCAATTACAGAATTAACATTATTTCTTATGAGATTGCAATTTCCTCCAAGTATAGAGTTATTATTTCCATCAAATGTATTTTTCATTATGATGTTTTTACTGAAATCACCATAGTTATCTTTACCACCACTGGTTGCATTTACAGTAAAATTATTTCTGTCATCATAAGTTATAGCTGATCTAGTATCAACTGTATAATAACTATTACTGCTTGGGCTATAAGTTCCTGTTGTATTACATGCGCCTTTAGCGATATAAACTTCATCTGACCCTAGATTAACTGAAGCATAACTATAAGGGAAATTTCCAGCACCACCCCCCCCAAATTCATCATCGATTACGTAATTGCTTCTGTTTTTTTCTATTAAATATTTATAATTTCCAGAAGTTAAATAAGCAGGAGCTGGTCTTCCTTGATCGCGCCAATATGGAACAAAATTACTCCCACCTTCCCTGTATGCTCTTGTTATTTGAGAATAATATCCACTATCATCTACTTTTAATTCAGCAAAACCATTTCCAGTTTTTAATTGCAAATAAAATGTTCCAGTTGTGACTTGTCCTGTTGATGGTGTTGCTGGCATTATCTTAATTTCTCCTAGTATTTATTATATGTAATTTACACTTAAAAATACTAAATAAATTTTAATTTTTAAAAAAAACTAAAAAAATCATTAATTTCTTAATGATTATTTCAACGACCTTCAGATAAAACATCTTTAGCGGTTTTATCTAATTTAACATAGTTAATTTTTTGTTTTGGTACGTTGTATAAAGAAGTATGTTTTTTAAATTCTTTAACTAGTCTTTTAATAAGAGTTTCTCTGTCGTCTACTGGAATTAATCCAAATTTACTAGCATGAGCTTGTAGATCGCTCTTATTCATTTCTTTTAATGAAAGAAGATACTCAGATTCATCTAGAGTCTTATATTTGCGGATTCCATCATCTCCCCAAATTTGATCTAGTGTTCTATATTCTTTTTCTTCTGTTTTCCCGTGAGTTTGAGACAATTCACCTATATTTTTTACTTTTTTCTTCATATTTTTCTCCTTTTACCTTACAAGGGGTTACACGAAAACTAAAAATGGGGGAACAAATAAAAATAAAAAACCCCTAGGATTTCTCCTAGGGGTTTCTTAATAAGTTTAAGTCTTGCTTAAGTTAATTAAACACCCTTAACTCTTAGACCAACGATGGTACGAGCATCAATACAAACGCGTCCTTCTTCTAGGAATCCGTAGAATCCAGTTTTCTCGGAACGAGTTACGAATTGATCATCTGGAAGAACATTGAATGTTCCACCACTCTCGGCTTGACGAGCTACAGGACGAATAAATCCTTCGCGACTGAGGTCGAGACCGATAGAAATCTCTGAATTATCAGCGATTGATGCTTGAGAGCCTCTAAGAGCTTGATAGAGAGCGTTATATTTACCGTAAACTCCAAGTTCAACTAGCTCATGGATTGTGACTCCATAAATTTCTTGAACTCCAGCGTTACGATAGATTTCTTCACGAACTCCATCTGGTAAGTTTGTGGCTGTAGCACTATTGATGATTGGTGCATATGCGAAAGCACGAATATCAGCTTTTACTTCTGGACTTACGAATAGATCGGTTAGTCCATAAGTATCAACAGTTGTTCCACCAGCGTAAGAGGTATTAATTCTTTTCATTAGGGTCATTAGATTATTCAAATCTCCCAATTGGAATGTTCCAACTGAGACACTTGGAATAACATGGCCACCTGTTACTTCTGGGTTAACTGATCCAGCGCCTACTGCGCCAGCACTTCTAGCTTCTGCTAGAGCTTTTAGAACGACTGCCCAAGCATTGCGCTCTTGTTTTACAAGAACTTCATTGCTCATGCGCTCTACTGCTTTGCCAACTACATCAATGCGACCACGACGAGCATAGCGTTTTAAGAAGCTAACTGCTGTATCTAGGCGATATGTAGAAACTTTAAGTTCACTGAAGCCTTCAACTGTTGAAGTTGGTAGACCACCAGCTACATTTTGACTCCATACTGTAACGTAGTCTGTGCCTTCGTTATAATATAGATCTAAAGGTAGACTTGGGGAGTCATCTTCATCATATGGTGCGTCAGTATAAATTGAGCTAGCTGTTCCTGCTTGCATTAGAACCTTACTTACGACTGGTCCTATGAAAGCGGCAAAAGCCTCTCCAGCTTCTCTAGCTACGGTAGCATCTTTGCTGCCCATAGCTTTGATAAGCTCTACTTGTTCTGGGGTATTTTTAAGTTTGATTTTCATTTTTTAAATTTCTCCTTTAGAATTAGAGCTGAATTTTTAGAGGAGCAATTCCATTGACAGATGTTCCGAGGAACGTGCCAATTTTAGTTGCACCTGCTGGTAATGTAGCGCTAGCAGTTATATTGCCAGCAGCACCATTAGCCAAATAAGCGACATGACCTGCTGTAGCGTTAACACCACTATACAATACTACTCCACGAGAAAGTACTGGTACAGTTTGTCCACTGATTACAACATTCATCTCTGCAGCTTTACGAGGATTGAAAGCTAGTTTTTCACCGTTTTCGTCTAGTTCACGAATGTCCATAAGAGTTAAGCCAAGTGGTTGATCACCAGATGTAGCCAAACGTACTTTAGCAACTGAACCATAACGATCTGATACGGTATTGTTATAGGAAGCTCCGATTGAACCTAAAGATTCAATTGGTGTTCCTAATGTTCCAGTAGAGACTGGTTGAAAACCTGCTCCTTCTACTGCGACTACAGCGCCTTTTGTTAGTACAACGGCAGAACTTTCAGCTGCACCGCTGAAAGTAAAAACGTTGACAACGTCGTGCTCACTATAATCTCTGAATGGTCTTAGATTAAATGCCATATTTTTATCTCCTTATTTATTTAGTATAAATCCTTCTTCAAAACTAAATGCTCTACTGTATTTTTCTTTTACAGTAGCTTCATTAGCTGTCGAAGAGTTTGGTAATGAACTTTTTTCAAGTTTGGAATTGTCTATTACCTCATCTACAACTTCGGTTGTAGATTTTTCCAAATCGGTTGAAGCTTTAACTTCTTCTACTACAGAGGCCATATTCTTTTTCATTTCGTCTTCTTTGGCTTTTTTAGTAGATTTGTTTTTCTCTTTCATGAGAACTGCCATTTTCTTTTTATAGGCAGCAAAGGCTTCTTCTTCTAAATCTTTAATATCTGTAGCTAAAACTTGACGATCTTCATCGTTTAATTCGAATTCTTCGTCAAAAGAAGCCATGCGAACATTAAATGCTTCTTCTTTTAATTTTGCAATTTTTTCTTGTTCTAGCTTTTCTAAATTAGCTTTGATATTAGCTATTTCAGTTTTCAACTTTTCGCTTTCTTCTGAAAGAGTAGCGTTTTTTGCTTCAACTTCTTTTAGAAGATTTTCTTTTTCTGTTTTTTCAGCAACGAAAGTTTCGCTAGCTTTTTTAATCTCTTCATTAATAAAATCAGTTATGGACGAAGCCTTAACTTCTTTAAGAAGATCATCGGTTATTTGGTTAATATTTTCTATTTTCATAATAATTCTCTCTATTATCTTAATATCCTTTACATTATTTTCGTCTGAATGTGAAATATTATTTTGATCGATAGCTTCTTCGGATATTTGAATATCTGATTGATTTTGTTCGATTTCTGATATTTCATCATTATTTTCTTGCTTAACAGCGACTCCTTCAACGTCTGCTGCTGGATTTATTGTTAAGCCTATACCAAGAGGGATAACTTCGCCAGTTACCTCTCTGTAAATATAAGTGTTCTCATTAACTCTTCCAGAACCACCTAAAGCTTTCAAATTAGATGATAGTTTGGCTTTTTCTTTTTCAGAAGATACAATCTTACCATTTTCTAAATTTTTCTCTTTATCTTTTAAAAGCACTAGATTATAATCATTAAATCCAAGTTCCCAAGAAGCTGATATACCCATATAATTTTCACTAGTTGGATCATTGCTTTCTTCTATTAGATTAGCTAGATTTTGATTAACTACCTTCCAAATAACTCCACCTAAAGTAATATTAAATGGTTCTTTAATATCTTTAATGTCTAATTCTGCAAGAGATTCATTAGAGCCAAATTTACTAAAATTAGCATTTAATATGCAACCAACAACTTTTGTTCTGTCATGTTCAATGTTAATTGGTTTATTAACAAAATATTTAGCAACCTCGTAGGCAGTTTCTGCGTTAATTACGTCACCATTTTTATTAACTCTATTTACTACGCAGGCATCAAAAGCTATAGGGAGAAGATCTATATTCTTCTCCGAATCAATTTGTGGCAAAAATTTTCTCAAAGCGCTTAGGGATGCTACTGACAAATATTTATCTTTATCTTCACTAACTATTGGTTTTAATTGAAGATTAGCAAAAGTTGTATTATATTTAAATTCCATAATTATACCTCAAAAGTAAAATTAAAGCCTTCGTCTTCGTCATCAAGATAAAGTTCGTCGGCGCTAAGAAAATCAAAATCACCTAAATTGTAATTTTTGATATCTAAATCTGCTTCATTAAAATCTTCATCATCTGGATCTAAATTAGCTTCTATAATGTAATTATTAGTTGATGCTCTTGCAATATCACTATCTGCTTTTCTATAAGAATCTTTTACTTTCCCACCTCTTACCATTTTAAGAAACATATTTACCCTAGCCATAGCCCATGCAACTCTTGATAATCCTGGTCTATGAGACGAAGAGAACGCTCCAGCGCCTCTTCTAAAAACTTTTTTTAATTGACCTAATGTAACTTTCTTTTTATTTTTACTATTGTGTTCTTTGACTTTGCTTTTTAGCGCTTCAATTACTTTTTTAGAAAACTCAATTGCCTTATCGCTTTTTGTTCCTGCGCTACCAGGTTTATTTTTAGATGAGCCTTTGCGTCTTTCAGATGGTTTTGCTGGAGTTTGAGCTCCAGATTTTGGACCAGATCTTTTAGCTTTAATCAAGTCAAAGCCGTATTGTTCTGAATTAATACTCATATATTCATATATGTTACACGCTAATTTAATTAATTTAAATTATTTATTATACAATTCTCTACTAGCGTCATCTGCAGAACCCATAGTTGGAGTTTCTGGATATTTTGTTGGTAATTCTCTACTATCTAAATTTGGTTCTGAACAGCTTATTAATAAAAACAAAGGAAATATTAATATTAGTTTTTTCATAATAATTATTACACTTTTAATGATTCTTCAATTAATTTGGCTTCAGCATCTCGTCTGCGACTCATACCTTTTTCTATGCTACCACCAATCCATATTCTTTTCATATGTCTTATTTGATTAGCGATAAATGATAAAGCTTTTTGATCAAAAGTAGATACTAATTTCATACCATCTCTTATTAATTTCATTTCGCGGCGACGATCACCTTCTAAACCATTTCCTCGATTAAAGACGAGACTAACTAATCCACCTTTTGCATCTTCTGGAAGATTATCAAAATTAGGAAAAGTTTGGCGCGTTAAATTATAGAATTTAGTTACTGTTTTATTATTAAATACTTTAAGAGCAAGATCCCAAGGAATAGTTATATCTTTTAATCCTCTAATAAGATTCTTAGCATTGTATCCTTTGATACCAACTACTTTATATAATCTATCAAAAGTTTCTTTTGGTAAATCTTTCCAATCTTCACTAAATTCAGTTTTATTAACATAGCCCAAATCATAACCAACGCCAATTGTAACTCCGCTCTGACCTTCTGGCCAAGCTGGATTTTTTAAAAATTTATTATAATAGCTTTCGCCACCGCCAACTTCAAATTCAAGAATAAGATCTAAAGATTTTTTTGAAAGCATATATTTTAACTAAAATAAAGATAAGGATTATAAAAAAACATTCCACCAGTATCAACAAAGTCATTATTATTTAAATAAACAAAACTTTCTGCTAAATACATATGTAAAGATACATATTCTGCCCTACCATTTGTTGCATCGTTACCTGCTGTAGAAAAAGTTGGTATTGTAACAGATCCATTTATAATTCTCCAACTATCATAAGTATCATCTTGAACAGTTTGAGATAATTTTTTTACTTTTACTTTTGATGTATTTGGTCCTAACCATTGAGACATTGCATTAGAATTAGAATCTGCATTAAACGTTGTATATGGATTATCATCTCCTAATAAAGTTGGAACTTCGTTTCCACATACTGCAATATAATTTACATAACTTCTATAAGTCGATTTTTTAAAATTAATAAATATTCCACCAAAATTTTTAGGTCTTAATTGATCATTTTTTGCTATTCTAACAGAGCATCCAAAATTAACAGTTGTTACTCCTTCTGGTACAAGTATAGGTGTAGATTCACCGTTTTGTAGTATGGGAGACCAAGTTCGAGAGCCTACTGTCTCTGCTGAATATTTTACCCAACTAGTTAAATCTGTATTTCCTCCTCCATTTGCTGGAGAAGGTACGCTTGAAATAGTTCTTATTAATCCAAGGTCTGTGTTTATATCTGCAAATCTATTTCCAACTGGTAAAATTTTCATAAATCTTTGTTGTAATGGTGAGTTGTATGGTAATATATCATATGGTGGTTTTGCTACATGAAAAGTTTTACGAAATAATGTTGCATAACCTTCAGCATAATATCTTAATGGCGAATTATGCCAATATTTAGACATAATAACTGAACCGTTCGTGGCATCTCCATAATAATTTTGATCATATCCATCGTAAGGATAATAATTATCTTGATCAAAATTAGAATTTTGTATTAAATTCGCTCCATTGTGGCTTATAGAATCTGCAAAATTTTTAACGCTAATTTTACCTAAACCTTTGTCAGTATAAATATTTTTCATTTTAAAAATATCCTTAAATTTTGTTTTGGTTTAATATAAACTACTACATTATAATTAACACTGTCGAAAACTCTGTCACCAAAAGTAAATGTAGAATTAAAATCATTAAAAAAAACTTCATTTAAATTTTCCATTGGATAGGAATAATTTGTAAAAGTTTCTGTTCCTAATGATATCATTTTCCCTTCTAAAGTTATAGATTTTAAATTAGCTCTAAATGTATTTGCAGATGCATTAAATGAATTTTTCTCGAGTTGCGTTATACCTTTTCCTAATATTAAATTTGATATATTTGCTCCAATAAATATTACAGCAAAATCAATATGATCACTTATAATAGTAAATCCATCTCCAATTCTTAAAGAATTTAAAGTAGTTCCAGTAAATGGTGGGTCTCTATAAGTATTTCCACTTGGATCTATACTATATGGATTTATAGTAGTTATAGAATTTGGAAGATATAAATTCGTTAAATAAACACAATCATAAAAAACTCCAGGACCAATTGTTGTTAAATTTCCTGAAATAAAAGTAAAACTTTTAGCATAACTTTCATAAAAACAATGAGACTCAAGATTTGTTACTCCCGAGCCAATTATAACATTAAATTCATTTGATCCAGATGGAGCTACTCCTGTTTTTTCAAATGCTCTAGGATTAATAGTTGTTACGCTATTAGGAATAGTTAAAGTACCTATTAAAGATCTACATCCATAAAAAGCTTGAGTTCTAATAATTATTAGTCCTTCATTTAATATTACTGTTTGTAAACCAGATAAAGTAAATGCATCTGTTCCAATTGCTGTATAATTTGAGGGTATGGTTATTGATGTTAATGATGTACAGCGTACAAATGTTCCTTGAGGAACTGTTGTTATCGTTTCATTAATTGGTAAAGTAGCACTAGCTAAATTAATGCAATCTACAAATATACTATCTGACATACTTGTTACAGAGTTTGGGATAGCTACGCTAATCAATCCAGTTCCCCAAAACGCACGACGAGCAATTGTTGTTAAACTACTTGTAGGAAATGTAACTGAAGTTAAATTACTGCAATTTCTAAAAGCAGAATCCCCAATTGTTGTTATATTGTTGCCTATTATAAGAGTTACTAAACTTGTGCAACTTAGAAAAGCGCTGGCATTAATTCTTGTTACTGGACGAACTCCATTACTTCCATCATCATATGTATCTGGTATAGTTATGGTGGCATCACCGCAGCCACCAGTTACAAAATAAGATAGTGATCCTGCATCATACGAATAAGTAGTGCTAGGCATATAATTTAATTATTTATTTTATCTATTGTTTTATCTAGTATATTATCTTGAGATACTTTTTCTTTAAGCCAAGAGTTCATAACACCAAAATAGACAAGATGTTCACTATTAATTAAAAATAACTCGTTACCGAAACTATCCTTATAAGCTTTAATTCCAGAGTCTTCATTTAGATCAATTGCTTTTTCTTTTTTAAATTTGATTCTGTACATTTTAATTAAATTATTATACCTTTCGCGCGCTTGACGAGTAATAAGTGCGTCATCGCCAATAAAAGAAATTAATCCACCATTATCTTTATCATATTGCTTTGGAGTAGTTGCATCATAAGATGATTTGTCATCTTGTATTTTATTTGGTGTCACAGTAGCACATCCAATAAAAAGAAAATTAAGAACTAATATGCTTGCGAGCTTGTTCAAGGTCTTTTTCCTTTACTGCGTTTTCAATTCCACTTTGATGATCAACTTCTTTTTGAGCTTCTTGTCGCTCTTTCATTTCTCTTGTATTCTTTGCGCCGAATACATTGTTAATTGCTGAGAATATTCCAGATATTGCTGAAAGTATAGCTGTTAATATTCCAGTTGGCATGATTACTCTACGTAACTTGCTGTAGCATCTTTGCATCCAGACGCAATAGCGTTAAGTACCTTTACTGCAAGTGCACCATTTCCATTTAGTCTAGCAAATTGTTGAGCATAAAGATCTTTGATAACAGTAACATAATTTGCCCAATGAGTTTTTTCTGCTGGAAGATAATCATTAAGAGCTTTTTGAAATTGCTCTGGAGTTGGAGTAGTTCCAGCTGTTAATCCTTCCACAATTGCTGCAACATGATTAATCATTTTAGCTTTTTCAATTCTATCATTACCAGAAGTGGCTTGATCAAGAACAACAGTACAAGCAAGCACAACCGCAGGTTTAACATAAGGAAGAGTATTTTCAACGCTTGTTGCAACATCAACTTTTCCAGTATTGGTTGTGGCGCAAGCGCCAAGAAATACGCTCAAAAGAGCAACTGCAATTAAGTTTAATTTATTCATATATTTTCTCCAGTTCTTTTTTCTGCTTCATTTGTTTGAGCTACTGTTCCACCAGTAACTGCTGCATCTTTTACTGTTAATGCAAAAATAATTCCACTAACAACTGCAACTAATTTTGAAATTCCTAATACGTAATTTTCAACACCATCTGGAAGAAATGCCACTAAAGCTGGATCACTATGAATTGCTATTGCTGTACAAACTGCTACAACTGTGGCTATTCCAGATGAGCTAGATCTCCAATTAGGGCCAAATATTTTAGATAGCATAGTCTTCATAATATATTACACTATATTATAATACTATATATTTTTAAAATCTAATATTAATTATAGAAATATATATTAACAGAATTCTTGACTGCTGTTGGGAAAGTAGTGGCATAGGTTGGGGAGAAAAATGAGCATAAAACAAGATCTCCCGCTGATACTGGTATTGGAGGATTTAGATCAGCATAATAATTTCCAGGTGTATTTACATTTTGGACATTAATCCCTGTGCTTATTATTCCTGTTGCATTAGTCGTTGCGTTAATAAAATATCCAGTGGCATTTAAAGATGGATTTCCAGCTGCAATTAGCAATTGATTCCATGTAGCTTTTCTTGCTACCGCAGCTTCAGGAACAACTACGCCTCTATTTGCTCTAGTAGGGGAAGGTGAAGTTTGGTAATTACCAAAATAATTATGTCCTGCCACCATAGTCTGAGAGTCGTGGAAAAAAAACATTGTAAAAGTATTATATGGGGCATTATTAATTCTATAAGTTCCGCTGGTTAGATTCAATCCAGAAGGAGTAATAGAAAGACCAGTGGTATTTACTCTCTTTAACTCACCATTTATAATTCCTAATAAAGAATTAGAACTATTTAGACTTATAGTCCCTGCAGTATCGAAGCTATTTACATTTTTAATTGGCATACAGGTAGATTACACATTAATATTGTAATGGAACATTCTGTGTTCTCCAAGATAAATTGTATCCAACGCCATAATTAACACTTATTGATGCACCGATATTATATAAAGCTGAATCAAAATAATAAGTCTGATTTGGTATTGGCACTTTAACTGATCTAACAGGAACTCCATCTAAAAAATAAGTAACAGTTGTTCCGTCGTATTCAATTCGTGGTTTATTTGAAGGTGTATAAATAACATATACAATACCAAGGTCAATACCATTCTCATATATTCTAAGTCCACCTCCTGGCATTGCTGCCCAAGCGTAATTGATGTTCTCAAACGATGTATTTATTGTTGGATTGGTTGATAAACCAAAAAGCGCTAGTTTAAGCGATGAATTTATAGTTGCATCCATATACATATTAGTATTATATCCTATGCTAGAATATACTTGAGCATCATATGCGTCTGTTAAGTTTTTCGTAAAAGTATTGCCAACTTTAGTTATAAGACCACCTGCTGTAAAATTTTCAGGAATTAAAGTAATTTGACTTGCTGATAATTCATAATTTACCGCAGATTCTGTTCCAAGTAATGGATTATTTGTGGATTGTGCGTATAATACATTTCCACTAGCAAATACTCCTCTATTTCCAAAATCTGGATCAATATCAAAATTAAAACTTAGATTAGCAGTTTTATTAGTTCCTATAGAAGAATTATAATTAATATTATTAAATCTTGCGCCACTAAAAATAAATTTACTTGGGAAAACGCCATTTCTACAATTATTAAAATCAACAACTATATTATAATCATCATCTCTATTTAATGTATCAAAAAATGATCCATTAAAATTTTCTTCAGTAATAAAAGACATATTTAAATCACAATTTACTGGAAAATTAATGTTTCTTCCTTGTGGGAATTTGTAGTTTAATGATCTTAAATTTTGCCTATCAAATGATAATGAATAGTCTAAGCTTTGAATAGTATCATTGTAGTATTGAATATTATTAAAAGTTCCATAATTAACACTTATTGACGCACCGATATTAGCTAAAGATGAATTAAAATAATAAGTAGCATTTGGAATTGGTACATTAACTGATCTCATAGCAACACCATCTAAAAAATAAGTAACAGTTATTCCATCGTATTCAATTCTAAATTTATTCGCAGGTGTATAAAGACCGAGTAGCCCCAAAATATCAATACCATTTTCATAAATTCGAATACCACCACCTGCTCCAACAAACCAAGCGTAATTGATATTTTCATACGATACATTTATTGTTGGATTGGTTGATAAACCAAAAAGTGCTAGTTTAAGAGAGGAATTAACGCTACCTTCTACATACATATTATTACTATATCCTATGCTAGAATATACTTGAGCGTCATATCCATCTGTTAAATTTTTCGTAAAAGTATTGCCAACTTTAGTTATAAGACCACCTGCTGTATAATTTTCGGGAATTGAACTGATAATATTAGTTGAATAATGACTTGGATTTCTATAAAAAGTAACACTAGCATCTCCTGGTAAAAGAATATTTTGTCCACTAAGATCTGATGGATTAATATTTTTAGGAATTATTAATTTTGTATTTTCTATGTTTTGATTTCCAGATTGAACATTTAATGTTGTATAATTTACTCCACTCCCACTTATATAAAAAATTATATTATCAGCAATATATGTTTGCTCAACACTTGGAACTTCTCCTAGATTAACAGAAAATGAATATTTCGTTAAATAAGAATTTTGAAAATATAATAAAGAATAATTAGGAGAATTCGGATCTATAACATCATTAACTCCATTTGGATTTATAAAATAATCTGTTAATGGATAATTACCTAAAAGATCATTATCGTTATTATTTATAACAAGATAAAAATCTTTTTTATCAACAATTGAATTGTCTTGACATAAACCAGAAAACATTGGAGCTTGAATTGAAGATAGAAAATTTGCTGTATCGAAATTTAATCTATTTTCGTTAGTAAAACCATCTGGGGTATAGCTAAAAGTAAAATTAACAGTTGGTTGAGAAGCTAGTCCTCTAAAAATATTTTTCTTGCTAGCAAAACCTTCTAGATTAATTCTATTGTTATCTATACCATAATTAAAATTTTGAACTTTTTCTATTCTTTTTAATATTTGATAGCCGCTTAAATAATAGTCTGTGGTTGGATTTTGTTCGCCACTATATGGACTAACAAATAAACCTTGTACATTATAGATTATTCTATTTCTAGCCATTTACCTTAATCCTTATATAGGATTACACTATATTTACCATTCAGAAAGCGCGGTTCTTACCCATTTATTAGGTCTTTTACAAAAATAAAAATAATCATCAGAAATAGCGAAAGCACCACTTACTCCAGTAGAATTTGAAGAATTTGGAATTGTTGTGGTTTGAGTACTAGCGCCACCACCAGCTACTGTAATTGTGGCTTGAGCTCCAACCGTACCAACAGAAATTCCAGCTCCTGCAAAATTTAATGATGACGCGTTACCTTGTGACGATCCATTACTAAGTATTGCTATTGGTGAAGGACTAGCTTCGCCAATTAATAAAACTCCTGAACCATTTACTGTGGGTCTGGATGTAAAAGTCTTAATTCCAGAAATAGTTTGGTTTCCCGTTGTGTAAACACCATTTTGTACTGAAGGGCTAGCAACATTAATTGTGGCTGTAGTACCAGCTATACTAACAGAGATTGGAGTTCCTGCAAAATTCAATGATGATGCCCTGCCTTGTTGCGATCCGTTCATAGATATTGGTATTGTGACGGCTTCTCCACTGAGAAGAACTCCAGTTCCATTTACTTTTGGTCGATTAGAAAAATGAACTCCATTGGCAAAATCTAATGTTAAAGTATGAGGACCAGAGGAAAAATGATTTCTATCTTGAGAATCTGATAGTACAGCAGATCCAGAATGACCGCTTGAAATAGAAACTCTGTTTCCTGCTAAAATTGAACTATAATCAGATTTAATAATTGAATTATTTTGCCCATTTGAAATTATTGACATGCATGCGCCAGATATAATATTTAAATTTCCATTGATTATAGTATTATTACAAACACCATTAATAATATTTTTTTCTCCATTTATTACTGTATTTAAACAAGTTACAAGCATGTTACCATAATTTGGATCATGTTTTGGTCCATATATAAGATTTTCGCATCCATGTACGATAACATTATAAATACCAGTAGTTATACAATTATCTCTTCCACCAACAATACTTGCAAAACAAGCTGGTAAATCTCCGTAGTAATCTGTTTGTGCGCCAGCAAAATTATTCCATCCTCCTAAAACGGAACTAGCAAACCCCGCTTGATTAAAAAATCCACCAGGAACACTTGAATAATAAGAGCTTATTTTATTTCCCCAACCACCGCCTACAAATGAACCTAAACCATTAATACAATTTCCTCTTCCTCCAGCGATAGTTGTAAATTCTCCAATTGCGCAATTAGCCTCTCCGCCACCAATAGTTGTGCATCCTTGTTCCGCTGTATTATCTGCTCCACCAACAACAGTAGAATAAGGTCCTAAAGCATGATTTCCTCTGCCACCTAAAATAGCAGACCAAGTACCATCAACGCAATGATCCTGTCCTCCTACAATTACATCTCCAAATCCATCATAACTAGAATTTGAACCAAAATTAATACTACCAGATGTACCAATAAGGAAATTAAATCCAGAAGCTGCAATTAAAGTTGTACCACCTTTAATATCATTAGGATTATTTAAAGTTAAGAAATATATATTTTTTAAAATTGGTTCAGCCATATTATATTCCTAATGAATTAAAATTGATTAATGATAAAAATTTCCATTTTCCATTAACTGTACCATTTCCACTCACACAAATATAAAGATTATTACTATCTATGGAAATTTGTCCACTTATTCCTGGGGAATATTCTCCAGTTGGTCTCCCGTATTCACTTAATCTTAAACCTAAATTAAAATTTGGAGTTGAATTATTTCCAGTAATTCTAGGATATCTAAGATCTAGTTGCCCACTATTAGTGAGCTGTTGTGTGAATATTTGAAGGCCATTAAATGTGCGCATCTAATGATTTACACTAAATCACTAATAATTACCAAGTTGATAATGCTGTTCTAATCCATTTATTGTTTTCTGTACAATAGTAAAGATAATTTTTATCAAAAGAAAATGCACCACTTACGCCAGTAAAATTTGAAGAAGTTGGAACAGCTGTGGTTTGAGTGCTACTACCAACTGCTATAATTGTGGCTTGAGCTCCAACCGTACTAACAGAAATTCCAGCTCCTGCAAAATTCAATGATGATGCGTTGCCTTGTGACGATCCATTACTAAGTATTGCTATTGGTGAAGGACTAGCTTCGCCAAACAATAATACTCCTGTGTTATTTACTGTTGGACGAGAGACGAAATTTTTGGCTCCAGATACATTTTGATTTCCAGTTATTCTTACTGTCGTACTAAGATCGATCTGAACAGCTTCTCCACTAAGAAGAACTTGTGTTCCATTTACTTTTGGTCGATTAGAAAAATAAACTCCACCAGAGAAATCTATTGTTAAAGTATTTGATCCAGATGATAATTTATTACGATTTTGAGAATCGGCTAGAATCATTGCTCCTTCGTGATTAATTGAAGCGTATGAACCCAATATGGTTGCATTATTACCATTAGAAGTAATTGAGTTATAAGATCCTCCAGCTATAAAACTATCTGCTCCAGAAGTTGTATTGTAACTTCCATTGATTATAGACGCATTTTGATATATATATCCTAATGGACTAGCAATATTATGACTTCCGCCAACAATAAATGCACCATTTGATCCCGTGTTCTGAGATCCACCTAATATAACATTTGAACCACCAACCGTTGCATTATCGATTCCATAAATTAAATTTAATTGACTATTTGAACCAAATGCACCAAGACAATTATCTGTTTTATTACAAATTCCACCCAAAACAACAGAATAATCTGTAGAAATTTTATTCTGATATCCACCTAGTATTTGAGAATACGAACCACGTCCAGTAATTGTATTACTCTGTCCACCTAAAATAGTAGATGTAAGAATTGGTCCAGCAAACTCCTCATTAATTGTGTCAATAATTGAATTATTCCATCCACCTACGATAGTATTATAAAAAGCTTGGTTATTAGTTGATCCACATATATTATTAGATCTTCCACCAACAATTAATGACCATCCATTTTTATTTTTTAAAATATTACCATATCCACCACCAATAAAATTAAAATCTTGATTAAGTCCGCCATTTTCACCGCTTATCATATTATTCATTCCACCTGCCACAGTTGAACTACTTGATTTTATTATTTGATTAAGATATCCACCAGCTATTACCGCTGTACAACTTGTTTCAAGTATTTCATTGCGCTGTCCACCGCCAATACTAGAGTTGTCTGTGTTTCCACTTACAATATTAAAACTTCCACCAGCTATAGTACCTGCATATGCAGAAACTTTATTAAAATAACCTTGAACAATACTAGAATAACCTCCCTGTACAACGTGTCCAAAACCACCTAAAATTGATCCACCTGGTGCGCTCCAACCAAAAGCTGAGCCAATAGTTGAATTAGATGCAAAATTTACACTTCCAGAAACTCCAACTAAAAAATTAGCTGTTGAAGCTGGAACTTCTACTTTTGTTCCATTGGAATTTTTTTGTATAAGATATAATGTATCTAAATCTGCCATAATTATGCTTTGCTCCAATTAGTTAAAATTGGTATAGCATACCAATTACCTTGTATTCCATTTCCACTGGAACATATATAAAAATATTGATTATCCCAAGCGATTTGTCCGCTATATCCTGGACTAGTTACTACTAATGGAGGAGTGCTAGAACCAATTCTAACTCCTGCGTTAAGATTTACTTCTGAAACATTTCCAGTAATTCTGGAATATCTTAAATCTAATTGTCCAGAATTAGTTAACTGTTCTGTAAAAATTTGTAATCCATTAAATGTGCGCATCTAGTAATTTACACCAAAATTGCTAATAATTCCTAAGTTGAACCCAAATTTAAGTTTTTTACCTTGCTATGCTCAAGACTTACTATGATATAAAAGACTTGCTATATAGCTACTAACTTGATGCTCTGCTGCTATTTCTTGAATATTATTTACTTGCTCTAAATTTTGATCGATAGGTTTTTCAATATAATCTTGAAGTTTGCTGCTCCAATTGGTTGGATTTTCATTAGCTATAATAATCTCAGAAATTTTTTCTGCATCTTCTTTTTGTTGGTTGCTTAATTTCTTGACATTTAATTTTTTTCTAAAAGCAGATTTAATCTCTTCTTCTAGATTTTGTGCAGCTAATATATTTTCTTTAATTTTAGATACTGAGAAGTTAGCGTTTGAACCAACTGGTTTAATATTTTTAGTTGATTGAGGAATTCCAGTTGATCCAGATGGTCTACCACTTTGAGCACCACCGCCACCAATAATTGGTTGATATAGACCTTTATCTTTGAAAGATTTGAGTTTTTGTTGAGATTCAATTGATTCTTCTGAAGTTGGAAGTCTTCCAGTTTGAATAGCTTGGACTCCTTCTTCTGGAGTAAGAATTCCAAGTTCAATAAGACGATTGTATATTCTGGAATATTGAACATCATCTTTCAAGCTAATATCTTCAAATGATGGTTGAGGAAAGTTTTTAAATCCTAAATCTTTACTGATTCTTCTAATTTCTGGTACTAAAAATTCATTAATAAAAACTTCTCTACCTTGTTTTAGTCTTTCAATGAAAACTTGAACTTTAATACTTTGATTTGCGAATTTTTCGCTACCAATAAGAATATTATTTAAACCAATTTGAATATCTCTATCTACGACTTCATATTTTTCTGGACCAATTAGATTTCCAATATCAGGTATAACAAATTGTGCTTTTGTTGTATAATCTGCAATCAGAACACGGCCAACGCTTTGATTTGCGAATAAACTTTGCATTGCTTCAAGATTCCTTTGATTTACTCCACCTTTTTCTGGCTCTGCTCCCATTGTTACAAGTAAAATTGCTTGTTGAGTTGTTCTTGTGACTGCCATATCCATTTTTTTCATTTCTAATTTCCAATTAATATCATCAAGAACTGGAAAGCCCATCGGAATAGAAAGTGGCTCATAATCTTGTTTCTTATAAAATACTGCTGCTAATTTTGTAGAGTCAAGAGGAACTAAAATATATCTATTATTTTTATTTTTAATTTGTTTTTTAGTTGCTTCTGGTAAAGAGTCAAATACTTCTATGTCTTCGTCTGTTTTAGGATCTCTTAATCTTTGTAATTCATAATCGCTTAAGAGTTTGTAGTAAATATTAAAATTATAATTTACTGATCCGCCAACATAAATATCTGCAGGATTTAATATAGTATATCTAGCTGGAATTTTAATATTTTTTGCTGCTTTGATTCTTGAACCGAAGACCTGTACTATCTTTAAAGTATCTTCTAGCGATAATTCTGTATCAAATCTATAAGTGAATACGTTTCCGCTTCTATAGTATTCTCTAAAAAATTGATCTTGGAAACTTGCTAAATTAATCTTCTTAAAATACGCTGTAAAAAATTCTCTTGATTTTTGACTGCCACCAGTTAAATAAATTGGGCTAGCTGAAAATTCAGTCATTAAGTCAATTGTATTTCTAAAAATACCAACATTATAATATGCCTTTTGACATAAAACAATTGCATCTCTAACGTCTAAAGTAGATAGGTTTTGAATATTTGGACTAAATCTAAATGGAATAAGTCCTTGGTCAATATTAATAAACCTATTAGTTCTTTCTATATCTGCTGCTATATTTCTTCTAATAGCAGTCGAAGCTCTTGCTTCTGAAAAAGTCCCATTCTTTTGTGAAGACCCTTCTACCATTAAGGGCATTATTTCTGAGGCATTTGAAACTTCCATTTTTTTAGATTTTTTACTCATTTTTAATTTATATTTAAAATATTTACACTTATTTAATCATTATAGGAGAAAAAGAGTTGGATATCTGTTCTTTTTGCTGCATCATTAAGTCATTATATGACTTCAAACCCCAATTGGCTAACATAAATGCAGAATAATTATCTTTTCTAGCTTTATTAGCAGAGGCACTTCTTTTTAAATGTTGAGGTAAATCAAAGGATTGAGTACCCCTACTAGTAGCAGAATGCTCAATTAATACGCATTGTTTCTTAGTTTGATAAATAAAATCGTCTTGATTTTCTATAAAGTCAAGCATTTCCCAATCTTTTTTATCTTCTGTTTTTAGTAGTTCCATTGGTAGTCTTAATGAAAATTGAGAATTAAAGAAATCATCTGAAGCTGAAGTTTTGCTTGCAAACCAAACTTTTTTATAATCTATGCATGCTTGAAGATATTCATTAGCTCTTCTTATAAAGTTGCTGGTAAATACTTGGTTAAAGCATATTCTTTTATTTTCTAAATTATATTGATTTTTAGCTTTTCTTAACATTTGATTATAATCTTCACCTTCTAGGTCTGAATCAAAATCAAAAGAATTTATTTCAAGTTTATTATTTTTAAATAGTTCTGATTGGTTTGCCGAAGCTAAGAATACGTCTGCTCCTGCATTATCCATAACAATTAAATGAATATCAAAATTAGTCAATAAATAATAAAAATAATTGACATGATTCTTTAAATTTCCTAATCCAGCATAGGTATGAACTAAGGTTCCTTGTCTAGTGGTTTCATCTATTTCTAAAACTGCCATAGCAAAATAATCTGCATTTGGGCTATCACTCATATTAGGATCAATTCCAAGAATATATTTTTTATTTGGTTGGCCTTTCATTAAAGTATGTGGGCTTTCTCCATTTTTAATAGTACAATCTTCCATCTTTTTTGCATTAAAATAACTATCACTACCATCTGTGAATCTAGCGCAATATTCTCTCAAAAAACTACTATGACTTGATCCTCCAGCTTGAGCTTCTTCAATGATTGTTTTATCGATCATTTCTTCTGGTAAAGCTTCGTAACTTAATTGACTTACGAAGTATTTTGCTTCGCTTTTATCTTTTTCTAAAATTTTCTCAGACCATTCATTATAAGTTTTATAAAGATTTTCAAAAGTATAACTAGCTGAAGATAGAGCTATCATTTTACTTGTATTCTCAAATATCATTCTTTCTTCTGGTTTCATAATTCCATCTGCAATAAGCTTATCTTCGTATTCTCTTATCTCCATTCGTTCTTTCATATTTTGTGGAGCAACCAAGAATGGCATTAATACATTTTTAATAATCTCTTCTGGAAGAAGTAAAAACTCATCAAGTACTAGCACATTAGCGCGAAATCCTCGAATTTTTTCACCATTCAATGGAATTGCTACAATGCTTCCTCCATTAATTTGCCATTCAAATTGATCGTTTCTTTTAGCTTTAGCTCCAAAGCATTGAGCTAATAATTCTGCTCCTGGACTATCTACGATTTTTTCTAAATTATTAAATATAAATCTTGCAGTTCTAAAAGTTGGTCCAGCTATAAGTATTTTAGTATTAGGTTCAAATACACATTGAAGAAAACAAAATACAGATGCCATAAAAGATTTTCCGCAACCACGACCAAATACGCACATATTGAAATTTCTATTCATTAATGCTTTGAGATGAATTTCTTGATATGCAGCCAATTTAACTCCACTAATTAATTCAGTTGTAAATCCAATATTAGCTCTAAGAAATTTAGCAAGAGATATTTTTGCTTCTTTATCGTTAAGATAGCCTTTTAATTCTGCTAACTCAGCATTAACATCTTTAACTTCTCTTATATATTTATCTGGACAATATATCATAAAAGTTTCATATCATAAGCTAATTGTAAATCTACTTTGCTGTAAAAACATTTACTTGCAAATATAGATTCAATTGCTCTTTTCATTTCATTTCTACCATCAACAAATAAAAATTGTAGATTACTGTACTCTTGAATTAAAGACCTAGCGTTATGAAATATATACTCTGGCGTAGCTTTTATTTTTTTACTAATATGAGGTAGATATTGAAAGCTTAAAGCGCTAGCGAGTTTCTCCTCAACAATAACTATTAAATATGAATTATTCTTTTGAGCTTTTTCGATTTCATTTTTAAACCTATCAAAATTCTTAATACTTAAAGTGCTAATGAAGTCACTTAAGCTTTTTCTTTCTATATAGCAATTACAATTTTCATTGCTACAAGAATAATCTCCAAATGATAGAGTCTTAATTTCAAAAGGAGTATCAAACTTTAACCAACTCTGTTCTCTTGTGTCTACGTATATAGTATCTCTGTTTGTAAGTTTATTTTTAAATTGTGAAGTAATATTATTTGGGTGAATAAATTTATTTTCTAATCCTATGCTAGAGCATGTATCATAATAATCATTAAAAATTTTATTATAAAAAATAATAGAAGGACTCATTATAGTTCTCAACTCTATTTGCGTTGGAGAATATATCAAGTTCTTGTCTTTTTTTCTTTTAATTAAAAGATTCCTGCAATATTCTTGAGCTTTATCTAATGGTTGTTCTTTTAACCATTTTTTCATATTATTCTTATCGTTAAAATCACTATTTAAGTATTGATCTTTTGTTTTAAAATTAATTGTTTCGCCAGTAAGAAGATCTTTCTTGGGATAATATGTATGATAATATTTTTCTTTATTTAAACCATAACCTCTAAGCGCGAAATGAAGACTTTTTTCGTCTTTGAACTCTTTACCATCAACTTTACATATTACGCTCATCCATTTAAAATCTCATCCTTTGAGATCCCCAAAATTTTACATTTTATTTCATCCATTGTTGAAAGTCTATCTATTTCTTTTTCGATAGTCTTTTTTCTCATTTCTACCATTTTTAATAGTTTCGCTCTACTCTCTTCTTCTTTCCACATTTGCACAAGATTTATAATAGATGCAGTTTCTTTAACTTGTTTACTTAATTTATCACTTCTTTTTACTTTAAGATCATTATTTAATTTTTGCTGACGATTGACGCAATCATTATATTCTTTGCGAGCCGTGCTACTTGCTTCTACAAGAGCCATTGGGATTTTACCATCTTCTTGCATAGACAATTCTATTTGATGTTGTAAAACATTAATTGTTTGTTGAATATTAGAGGATATGACGACCTCTGTGCAGAGAACAATATATTGATCTACTTCTTCTTGAGAAAGATCTCCTTTATCGTAAGTATATCTTACGAAACTACTTTCGAATAATTCTCTATCTGGTTCATTATCATAAATATTCATTTGATGAGTAAATCTATGAGTATTCATATAACCAATTAATGAATTTATTTCTTTTTTATGTTTATGCGTAAGCTTGTTCTTATCAATTCCATCTAAAACATATTTATTAATTTTAGCTATAGTTCTTTCTTCACTACGAGGAGGCTTATATCCTTCTGTAGAAGCGTTTTCATTTTCAATATTATTAAATTTAATATTACTTGGTATATTTTTCATCTGTTCAAGAACACTTCTTGTTTCTTGGCACAAATTAGTTAATGATTCATTTTTAAATAAAATTTTTGCCATCTCCAATCCAGTCATCGTGTGACAATTGTTACTAATATATTCTTTTTGGTCTATTGTTAATTCTATTAAACCTTTTGCTTCGTATTCGTGGCTTTTCTTTGGTTTAATTTGTCTTGAAGCTAGAAATTGTTTAACAGCTTTTCCTTCTTTGCTTCGTCCATCTAAATCGTCTCTATCAAAAGCTAATTTAACTAATTCTGCTAAAGATGGAGGATTATTTGGTCTATCGTTCCATTCTTTTAAGAGTTTTAATTGTTGCTCTTCTGTTAGTATTAGTATATCGTCTGACATATTAACGCATATCTATTTCGCCACTATAAATATATTTCTTAACTTTTTGTATAATTGATTTTTTTAGATTTTTAATTTGCTTGTATCCAGCAGATCTATTTTTTTCCGTAGTTCTATAACCCATTATTTTTGCAGCCTCTTCTTCTGTTTTATGCTGAACATAAACCAATTCATAAAACTTCCATTCAGAAAGCTTGAGTATTTTAGACATTTTGTTGTGAATATTTTCTGCGCTTTTTTCAATATTAATATTATCATGCACCATATTGTGAACTTCTTGAGTATGATTTTCTAAAGCTACTGGAAGTTTTATATCATAAGCTGATTTTTTTCTTTTTTCCCACTTTTTATAAATAGAGCATGAACCGCATTGTTTGCCGTATATTTTGCATAAATCTTCACCTTCTGCTGCTGAACATTTCAAGCAAGGTCTCGAATAGTTTCCATAATTATTACGAATTAAATTTTTAATTTGATTACTTATAATTCTATTAACCCAAGGAGCAAGAGGCTGCTTTTGATCATAAAGAGCCCATTTATTATTTATATGTATTCTTAAAATTTGAGAAACATCATTAAAATCCATCCAAGCAAGCGCAGTTAGATTCCATTTATTTTTCCTCTTATAGATTTCTTGATCTATTTCAGAAATTTTTTCCTCAAACTTAGATTTATTTTTGCTCATTACTTTGATCGTCTAATCGATCCAGCTTCTTTTTTAAAATCTTCTAGGATTTTTTTATTTGATATTTTTTGAGATTTTGATTTACTACTATTTCTTTTACTTGGTTTTGATGGATTTTTTATTAAATCTCCTATTTTTTCTCCTCTAGGCGTTTCTGCAAAAGTTTCTATCTCTAAACGATCTATATTTGGAACATGATTAACTCCATTATCATAATCATCGTCGTCATAATTTTCATTTTGAATATTTTTAAAATTTCTTAATTTTTGATTAAGAGTAGGACGAGCACGATTAACCGTATTATTAGCTATAACAGGTTTATCTTGAGCAATTTGATTATTATCAAATGATTTACCACAATTACAGCAAAATTGGGGTTTTTTTAAAGAATAATCTGTTGGAGATCCACAAGAAGTACAATATCTTTTCATTTAATATAATTATATATTAAATATTAATTTAAATCCAATTAAAATAATTATTTAATATTAAACTAATGATAATAGATATTTTAATCTATTTAAACTGCCAAGTATCTCATCTCGTGTATTTAATAAATCTGAATCTCGAGTTTCATCAAGCATATCATTTAATCCAATCAAAAATTCAATATATGAATCTGTTGCGGTGCTAAAATTCAAATCAGAATAATTCGACATTTCAAGATTAAATCTAGAAGCGGCGATTACTCTACCATATTTGCCCATGTATGTTTCAATAAAAGTATCTATGTTTTCATCTAAACTCTCGTAAATTTTTCCAAAACTTTTGTGCTGTGAGAATGAAGCTGTTTGCCAATGGAAAATTTGGTATTGCTTTTGCATTTGAAGCATGGCTGTTTGAATTTTTTCTCCATCTAAAGATTCAGTATTTTGATCATCTGGAATATCGACTATATTATCTTGAGCTTTAATTTCTGGGGCTGGTGCAGTAACAGCTGTATTTGTTGGTTCTTTAATTTTGTTCATATTTTTAATATCTTCTGTAAAATCTACTTCAATTTCGTTTGCTTTAGCCTTCTTCTTTGGATTACTATAAGTATTTAAACATATTGCGACTTGTTGCTTATTTTCCATTTTAGGATTATCTTTGTTAACTTTATGCATGCAACGATTCATATAGTCATTTTGTTTTTCGTTATCCTTTTTTTGGGGAATCGGCATATGTAGTATTACACATGTTTATATACTAGTGTAAGAATATATATGACCATTTCTACTAGTTTAATTTGTTTTGCTGTATTGGTTTATATATATTATTTAGTAGAGAGAATTAAGTGATATTAATAGATTTGATATTTTTGGTTTAAATAAGCTTCGACTTGCTGGCGTTCTGTTAAAGTTAGTGTTCTATTATAAATTACTATTTCACATATATATGAATCAGATGCCTCTTCGTTCCCACCATTCCAAACTCCTCCACCAACTGATATTCCATTTAAAATAACTGTTGAATTAGAAATACCGCTGGAGTTGGAAATTCCATTTTGAGAAAAATCAAAAGTTGTATTTGCATCAGAAAATGCAGTTGTAATTAAAAAATCTGTTAAATTGTCTTCTCCTTCAGCAAGCCAACCATTACCTTCTCCACCATAAAATCTATTACTATAATTACCCCATGTTCCAATTAAAACATTACCAAAATAAGATGAAAATATTCTTCCAGTATTTGTTGGTTTTTGTTTTGTAACTGAAAAGAAAGTAAATCCAGTAAGACCAAAACTAGTGTTACTTAATCCAGTGTTACTACCAACTATAAACTCTATCGCTGGTTTTCCGTTTAAAAAAGAAGAAACAAGAGTTGGCGCATTTTGAATATCTGGAGTTAATACAATACCATTTCCACTCTGATCTGCCCATTCAATTACAGTTTGATATCCATAGTTAATAGATCTTGTAACAGTACCAGATATCGTACCATCTGGATCTAATATAACTGACGATCCATAGAGCTCTCCACCTCCAGCTTCGTTTGTCCATTGTCCATCTCCATAAGTAGATGAGTTAGAGTATTGAAGAGTAAATGTAGCTGTATCGTATAAACTCCAATTTCCAAGGCTTCCTTGTATATTTCCCCCACTACCATTAATCATATCTGAATATCCTGCAGACCTTTCATTTAGATAATAATTACCCCCTAATTCCTCAGGAATATCTCCACCATTAATATGTATACCAACTGTAATCTGATTATTTAAATTCCAATTAATGCAATCATAAGAATCCACATTAGAATTTTGGTCAAGATAGAATCTTCCTTCTTCACAAGTTATTGATTTACCATTTGCAGGGCAACTCAAAGAATAGTTATTACCAGCATCTGGGAATCCATTGGCTATGTATGTTCCAGAAAAACTTGAAAGTCCTCCAGTGCAAGTTAGAACAACTTGAGATATATAAGTTTGTAACGTAATCCCAGTGTCCGCTTTTAACCAAAGAGCTAATCCACCTAAACTTGATGGAAGAAAAAGTCCTGTTCTTGGAATTTTGAAGGTTGTATTTTTTTTAATTATTAAGCTCATTTTATTTATGAAGTTGTGCTGATAATAAGACTTCCACCTAGCACAATATCAGTATTGTATTCCCATCCAATTAATGGAATTGATAGCCCATTTGCATTATAAATAGTTGCTATAGTAATATTTGCTTCAAAAGTATCATATCCATCATCTATATAGCAATTTACTCCTAATCTCCATTCTCCAGCAACCCCTCCAGAAAAATTTAAATTTTCCCCACCATACACATATCTACCGCCTTTCCATAATAGATTTGAATCTCTTGTATATGGATTAACAAATCTAGAGCTTAGAATATGAACTGAACCATCAAAAAAATCTTGATTAAGAATTAATCCAGAAAAATATAAGTTAGGCGTGGAAAGCGGAAGCGTTGTTGGCGCTGCAATAACATCTCTTTTAACTATAAAAGCCATAAACTATATTACACTAGTCATCCAAATAGGTTTTTATATCTTTAATTAACTTTTTTCTATTATTTATTTCTAAAACTGTTACTAAAGTAGCTAATGATATTGGAAAGAATATCCTAAGAAAGAATTGAAGGTGATCTTCTTTACTTAATAAATCAAAGTAATTAATATAAAGGTCACTTAGCCCCCAAAGCGTAAAAAGTATCGCAGGGATAAAAGTGATAAAAAAGAACTTATCATAGGATTTTAAATCAGCCCACCAATTCTTAATTTTAATTACCATACATAGGGCTTACACATCTTATCTGCTAATAGGTGGACCAAGATCGCTTCCTATTGGTGTGGCTAGTGATGGATTAGGTGACGAAGTTACAGGAGGAACAAGATTGGGATTTAGTAGAGGATTAAATTGTTGTGAACCAGATATTGCTCCTGCTCCACCACCTACCGATGCAGGACTAGCTGATGCTTCAGAACCAGCAGCAGTATCAATATCAGGAACATCACCTCCATCAATTTTACCTAAAGCAGTTGCACTATCAATTCTACCAGATACTACATCATTTATTTCACTAGCGAAAGATATACCTTGTGCTTTTGCAGTTTCTTGTGCGCTAGCGACTCCTTTAATTAAAGCATCATTAGCAAGTGGTGGCAATCCTTTTTCAGTAAACAAAGGTGATGAAGATGTTAAATCTTTAACATCAACACTCTTTGGACTTGAAGATGTCATTCCGTTTGGTGTTGCAGAAATTCCTTCGCCAGATTGTAATGTCATTGATTTACCATTTTTATCTGTTACGACAACTCCTGTGGTTGTTTCGGCCACGGCAATATGAGTAGCATCATCTCTCACATCAAACACTACAGTACTTCCATTTACTGCAGCTGTAACGCTTCCTGTTGTTACAGTTATAGTTTCTGTTTCTGGGTCTTTTGAAACAAGAAATGTTCCTTTATCGCATTTAACCAAACGTTCTTTTCTAATAAATGAAAAAATTGAATTAGCGCCAATTCTTGTTATTGATTTATCGTCTAATGATATTTCGCACATGCTCTGTTCGCCAGTTCCAACTTGAGTATCTGATTCTATTTTGTCATTTAGAATAGCTGTTACTTTATTTGTATCTTTGAGACTGTAAACGTCATTTTTTACAAATGATAAAACAGAAGCAATTGAGCTATGATCCATTAGAGCTAGCAGAACTAGAGTAATTAATATTCTTATCATATAAAGTATTAGACAGTTGAGATTGAAAAACATTAGATTTATATTTTAATGTTACTTGTTTCATCATGTAGCCTACTGACACATAGATTGCTTCATTATAAATTGGATTAGATGGTTTGTGGTTATTTAAATTTAATATCCATTTGTGAGATTCTAATCCTATAGGCTCAATACCTTTGGTAAAGCATGAAGCTTCTTTTGTAACATATACAAATTCTAATCCAGATTTTTTTATATCTTCTTGCAATGTAGATTGAGGCATATAAACCAAACAAAAAATAAGCCCTGTTATAAAGATGCTAAATGTATAATAAATTTTATTCATTGCATTGTAAAAATAGAATATCTACCTTTGCCTAAGCACTGATAATAGTATGTATACTTTTCTTCTCCAATTTTATGAACTCCCCAAACTTCATCTTTAAAATAATCTCTTAAGCTAACTGTTTTGTGTTCTCCAATTTGTTTTTGTATCCATGTTGTAACTTCATGGACATTTCCTTCAAAGACTACTACTTTTCCATGACTTGTGTATTGCATTTTTCTGTTCCGCTTGCCGTTTGTATATCTAAATTGTTTTTAGTTTGTTTAGCTATTATTGATCCTATCATAGTTAATATTAAAAAACAAGCAAAAAGTAATCCATAATGTGTTTTTTGTTGGGCTTTCTTTTTGGCTCTATATTGATGAAAATTAGTTATAAAATCTTCTGTATCCCTTTTAGAGGGAAGACTCTTTTCATAATTACTTAATAATAAGTTTCTCATGTGATTATCCATTGTTTTATTCTATCTGGCTTTTGTGTCAGATTCTAATATTACACTACCATCTATTCTTAACAAGTTTCTTGTGCTTCCATGTGGATTTTTAATTGTTTTATCTAAAGCACCACTAGAATGATTAGTAAAAGCTTTAGTAAAGTCCACTAAGAAATAATCATTTGTATCTAATGCTAATATTTTTTTAGAATTTTCTATACCATATTCACCACCTGCTCCTCCAAAACAAGATCCTCTTTTCCAGATAGTAGGATGCTGTTCATTGTGTGCAGGACAACTAAACACAGTATTTGCTTTCTTTTTTTTACCTGTATATGTAACAGGAATATAATTAGTGAGATAATATTCTATGTTAGATTTATCAACTACATTTTGAGTTGTGCCACCAAATCTACTATCGCTAATAAATGTATTAATTGTTTGACCATCTGGACCTGGAGGCAACCAACCATCATTTTCTGCTGCAAATAATAAAATACTTGTACCAACTTGTTTCATGTTTGAAGCACAAGCAGCTTGAGATGATTTACGTTTGACTGCGCCAAAAGCAGAGAACGATAAGCTCATTACAAATGCCATTATAACTATTACAACTGCCATTTCAACTAATGTAAAACCAAAAATTTTTAATAGTCTTGGATGTTTTAAAAGCGTGTTGGGAGTTTGCATTTGTTTCTCCTCACAATTCTAAGACCTATTAAAACACTAGCACCACCTAATAGAAGTGATAATGTAGAAGGTTCTGGAATAACATTTACTACTCCATCTGTGGTAAAACTATTAGCGTCCCATTTCAAATTTGAATTAGCAGTATCTAAATTAGGTAATGCTGCTAGTAATGTATTAACATCAAATGTAGATGCTTCGATTGACTCAAAATTAAATAAATCATAACTATCATTCATTTGAAATGAGTAATTATCTAATGTTTCAAATGTCCATGATGTACTAGCTCCTAATGTCAATAATGTACTTACATTAATAGCGTCATAGGTAGTACCTCTGGTAGTTGGTGCGCCTAATTGGAATTGGAATGTTCCATTACTTCCATTCAACTCATAAGCAGTTAGCAGACCAGGACTATTGCCAGGGGCCACAGTACCACCATTTAAAGTCAAACCTTGCACACTACCAGAGCCACCTAATGTACCTCCTGTATTTACTAAAACATCTCCTGCGTTTCCATTTACGGATAACAAACTTCCATTGATAGTAGTACTACCAATAGTACCACCAGAATTAACCGTAGCTGTACCAGAATTAAATACAACAGTACCAGCTGTTCCTTCTACTAACAACGTTCCTCCACCTACAGTGCTAGTACCCAATAGACTACCTCCTGATTTTACATTGAGTCTGCCCCCTGTGTTAACCGTGGACACGCCAGTATTTCCATACACATCTAATGTACTACCATTAACAGTTGTGATACCAGAATTACCACCCAAATTCACTGTAGCTGTACCAGAATTAATAATAGTCTGGGCCACTGATCCACCCACAATCAAAGTACCACCATTAACAGTAGCTTTGGAAGAAGTACCACCTGTTTTCACATCAAAAATACTGCCTGTGGCAATTGTTGTTTCACCTACTATGCCACTATTGAGTAAACTTCCTCCTGTGAGAGTCGAGTTTCCAAGGAGCCCACCACTATAAACTGTTGCAGTTCCTGCAGACATGGAGAATGTACTGCCAGTTCCTCTCATGTCTAAAGTACCACCTCCTTGTGTTATTGTGCCAGTTGCACCATCTACTGATACTGTAGTAGTAACTCCAATGGAAAAATTACCAATAGTTCCTGTGCTATCAACTATTAGTCTTCCACTGTTAGCAGCCACACTGCCTGCAATGCCTTTAACTCTCAGAGTTCCTCCTGCCACAACAGAAGCACTAGAAGCAATGGAACCAGCAGTATCTACCAATAGTGTACCTTCTTGTATGGTGGTGTCACCGTTGTAAGCATTGACTGCCTGTAGAGTGACTGTGCCTGTGCCTGACTTGGTTAAACCTCTGATCGCAGCAGCTGTATTAAACAGTGATCCTTTGAAAATAAAATCACCTACACCACCCAAAAGACTAATATCTGCAGTGGTGCCTCCAATGTCCATGGTGCCATCAAACTGCACAGTTAAATTAGTGCTGTTGTTGAACAATCTTCTGCCACCACTAGTACCTGCAGATGGAGTTAATATGTTTGCGCCATTAGTAAACTGTAATATTGTTTTGTATCCACCATGATTGGTGAAACTCATGTTGCCTCCTTGATATTGGTTTACAGCATAAGTGGTAGTAGCAACAGAATTAGATCCTGCCAAGTCCACAGTGCTCATGTTGGCCAGACTGCTAGACCCTTTGAAACTATTCTGAACTGATAACCCTGTAACTGAATTGACTACTAGTTTTGAAGTACCATTTGACATTGTTACTAGGCCTTGACCTACGCCTGTAGTACCATTCACAATGACTGTGCCTCCACCTGTTATTTCAAAACCACCAGCTAGTGTGTTGGTACCATTCATTGTGACAGTGCCTGCTCCTATGTGTTTAACTATACCAGCAGTGGACAGACCTCCTTGCTTCAATTCATTGTTGAATGTGAATGCGCCATCTCCTGCCAGAGTTAATGTTCTGGATGTACTAGAAGATGCAGTTGTAAGAGAAGCAATATTATTGAATACTAATGTACCACCTGTTGCTTGAAACCAAGTGTTACTGTTATTGGCATTCTCCACTAATATGTTGAATGTTTGAATGGCAGTAGAATTGTTAGTAATGCCACCACTAGATGATAATGTCTGTGCACCATTAAAACTATTAATTAAATATGGATTTGCATTGGTTAAAAATGTTATATTTTTTGCAGCTCTAGTGGAAGTCAAGATGACGGTATTATTATTGGCTCCATAATTGCCAAATGTAATTTCATCTGTGGTAGTGCTTGAGCTAGTAGATGAAGGTTGAATTCCATTTGTCCAACTGGTTGGTGATGTCCAGTTTGACCCAGTATTGTTCCAAAGAAATACTACTGCATGAGATTCTTGGACAGCTCCAGACATTAAAAAAGCCGCAATTAATTTTGCGGCTGTGTTTCTTAGTAACCCTTTTAGTAGGTTTATTTTCATGGTATTAGTTTACTCCTTCTTGTTTTCATCTAAATGTATAGACACCTCTTGATAAGTTTTGTTCATTTTATTTTTCTTTGTTTTTTGAACATATGTCCAATCATTTAACATA
>Ga0214921_10001635_pt1 | contig 37671 bp, 21 predicted proteins | sample LL1505_MetaG_FD_177992 | JGI IMG/M metagenome (GOLD analysis project Ga0214921, IMG submission 177992) | Freshwater microbial communities from Lake Lanier, Atlanta, Georgia, United States - LL-1505 | ecosystem: Environmental > Aquatic > Freshwater > Lake | place: USA: Georgia | collected...
TTCAATTGATAATATATTTAATAATCATGGTATTAGTGATGGAAAAAGAGCTGAATTTATATTAAGATCATTTATACAACATAAATTTAATATTGATGATATTACTTTTGCTGAATTATATAAATTAACTAATAAAAATTTATTAATCATTGGAACTAATTTTACTCATGCTCGTGAAGAAGTATTCTCTCATACTAATACACCTGATATGTCCGTTATTACTGCTGTAAGAATATCTATGTCTATTCCTGTCTTTTTCACACCTGTATTATATAATAATTGTTACTATGTCGATGGATCAATTAAAAATAATTTTCCTATAAAATATTGTAATAAATATACTACTATTGGATTATATGTTAGAAATAATAATGATACATGTAATAATGAGATATCATCTATTGTTAGTATAATACTTGGTTGTGCTAATATTATAGCAGATACGATTAATCATAAAGATATTCATTTATGTGATACTATTATTCAAATAGATAATTATAAACATGAAATGGTTAATTTTGATTTTACTATTGATACAAAAATGAAACTGTTAAAATTAGGTCACAAATATGCAAAAAAATTTATTAAAGATTTACCAAGGAAAATATGTATTGCTATTATAAATAAAATAATAGATGATGTCTGTAATTTTATTTAATATTGTGTCTTATTTGTATATTAGTATGTTTTATTCTATCATTGCTTGTTTTACTTAATTTATTTTTAATTAAATACATTGTTGATAATACATCTAGTGTTCCATTATCAGAACTTGATGTATCACTATTATGACTAGGAAATACTTTTTTAGCAAATAAATTAAATTTATCAAAATATTCACTTATTATTTTACTAAAAAATGTGCAATCATAACAATGATCAAACTCTTTATTCTGTTTAATTGTTTGTTTATGATATGCTGGTCTTATAACACGATTAAAATATAAAAATTTACCTTGATATTCATTAATATTATATTTTTCTTTTTCTAATTCTTTTTTTAATACTAATCTAGATTCAGTTGATGATGGTGGTGCATAAGGTTGAATATAAATGTCACCTTTATAATAATCATAATATTCACCATCATAAGGACATCTAAATTTTAAGAAACTATAATCTGGTTGTATTATTTTATGCCATACAATATTTATATTATTATCTTTTATAACTGACTCATCATCAGGACTCAATCGTATATCTGAAATAAAATATAATTTACTTAATTTATCTCTTTTTTTAAATAAATTATAATAATATTTTGCTAAATTTTCTGTAAAAAATTCATTTTTAATTTCAATCATTTGTTTATGTTTATGTAATTCAGGTATAAATGGTGCAGGATCAATTAAATACCATCTTGTATTAGGAAACATATCTGCTAATAATGCTATATTACTACCAGGTGCAGACCCAGCATATATTATATTTATAAGTGGATCACTAGTACCAATATATTTAATTAAAAATTGTAATGTTGTTAAAAATAATTTTAATTGACCCCAATGAATTACTGATTTTGGTTTTGGATAAGTTGTTCCATATTCTATAACATAAGGAACCTCTTTTAATTTATATGTAAATTTTTGTTTATAAAAATTATCTATTGTTTTATATTTATCTAATTCAGAAACATATTTATCAACATAAGTTTTTTCATTAGGATTAAATGTTCTAGTAATAAAATCATATAAATAACCATCTATATCACATTTTTTTAAATTTTTAGGATTGTTCATTTCTTTATCTAATAATTGTTTCTCATGTTTTTTAAGAAAAGGATTTGGTTTAAACAGATTATTTTGTATTAAATATTTAATACAGTTTGTTATATTTACACATATATCTAATGTGCAAAAAAATTCACTACAATGCGGATTATCTCTAATTATTTTTTTATATTTAGAATCTAATTTACATATACCTATATAATATTTATCTAATTCCAAATTCCATTCTGTATTCATTATATATAATGATTTATATTTTTTTATTTGTAATTATATTAGATTGTTTTTTATAATCTTTTATTTTTTCATCTAATGATTTTTTATCATCTTGTTCTAATATATTTGGATGTAATAAAAATGCACGATTTAGACTTGAAAATTTTGTAGATTGTATTGTATCTTCTACATATAATTTATCAATATCATCTATATTTGTATAATTTTCTTGACTTGTATATGTTGCTAAATCTGATGATGGATTATATTCTATAATTTGATCTTTTAATTTACCATCTATTTTATTAGTATTGAATTTATTATTAAAATCTTTATCATCTTTAATGTCTTCTTTCATAATTTTAATATTACTTCGTTCTTGTGTAATTCTTTCCAATCGTTCCATTATAGATTCTGTATCTAAAAAATCAGGCGTTGTATCTAATACTGCATTATGTTTCTTATTTAATAAATCACATTTATCTGTAAATTCTTTTATTGATCCGGAATTACTCGGTGTTGTATTTATATCTTTTATTTTATTAAATGACTCTTTCAAATCAATAAAAGTATTTATATTAGGATCTAAAAATAAATCATAATTTTTACGCATTTCTTTATTTAATAAAACTTGATTTGCCAATATAATATGATAATATATTTCTTCTTCTAATTCTGTGTTTTTATCTGGATGAAAATTTTTAATAATTTTCATAAATTTCTTTTTTATTGTTACATTATCTGCATCATTTGGAACATTTAGAATAGTATATAAATTATATTTTAATGTATTAAAATCTATAGACATTTATTATTATACAAAATAAAATTTAGTTTAAATAGTTTTTATAGTGTATAATAATATGGTTCAATTACAAGAAAAAATAGAAGCAGCATTAATGCTTTCTTCTTATTTTGAAACAATTGGTTTTAAAAACTCTATATGGGAATTTAATTATCGTTTAGAAACACATGATATACGTAAATATATTGAAATATTAAATACTATGGTGCAACATTTTTTAATATTAGGTGGGTCCAATATTAATATTAAAAATTGGTATGCATCTGATGATACTATATTAATATTAGCTATTTGTGATGCTATTGCAAAAGGTGAAGATGAAGATAATTATATTAAATCACTTGTAAAGTATTATGATTTATTATATGATAAGAAACGTGTTAGTGGAATTATGACATTAGAGATTATTAGTAAATTAAAAAAAGGTTATAAATTAAAAAATATAGAAGTTAATTCATCGATGGGTGGTAATGGTGCTGCAATTAGAACAGGACCCATTGGTATTAAATGGCATAATAATATTGAAAAAGTTATTGAACAATCTATCCTATCATCAAGGTTAACACATAATTATTATTTAGGATTTTTAGGCGGAATGGTAACTGCTTTATTTACAGCATTTGCAATTAATAATATTGATCCGTGGTTATGGTGTGATGAATTAATTACATTATATAATAAAAAAATAATTCATAAATATTATCCTACTGAAGCAGGACATAATATAAATGATTTAGATATATATATGGGATATTGGAAGCGGTATAAAGAGCTTAGAATTAATAAAATTAAATTTAAAAATACATTAGACAATTGTATTTTTATAGGAGATAGAATTGATTTTTTATTAGGATTTCATCCAAATAAAAAAATTAAAGAAATGACATTAAAAGGTGAGAGTTTAAAAGAGTTAAAAAATTTTAATTGGAATAAAATTGGTGCAACTGGTTTAGATGTCTGTATATATGCATATGATTGTTTATTAATGTCAATGTCAACGCCAGGTAGTATTAATTTAGATATGACTAATATTATATTTAATTTTGATACTTTTTTAACATTAGTATCTATACATCCAGGTGATAATGATTCAACGGGTGCTATTGGTGGTTTTTGGTATGGTGCTTTATTGGGTTATAAGGGTATTGATAAAAATAGGATGAAAGAATTAGAATTTTATAGTGAGCTATTACAAATTTCTAAAGAATTAAAATAATATTATAATTGATTAATATATGATAATAAAGTCTCTGCAGTTCGGTCTTGATCGTATATAATTCTATCAGGTTTACTGTTAGTATTTGTCATTTTTTCAATAACTATATATGGATATCCTGGGACATCGTATTCTTTACATATTTGTGAATTAGAATCATCATCACATTTTATATCATATGCTTGTATATGATTTAATTTATTATCTATTATTAATTGTGTAAATTTATTCCATTCAGGGTGAAACTTTTTTGACCAACCACACCAAGAAGTATTAAAATTAAATACTTTTATTATTACTTTATCATTTTCTTTAAATTGTTCAGTTATTGGATACGTATTATTATATAATATAAATCCTATAATTATTATAATTATCCATAAAAAAATATTTTTCATTTATTATATAATAAATTAAGATATAAATTTATAAAAATATTTAAAAAAATCTAATTAATTTTTTTCTATTATTATATATATAATAACAATAATGGCAACAAGTGTAGCACAACCAATAAGTTCATTAAGCACAACTACAGGTTTCTTGGCGCAACGCACAGAAGCAAGTAAATTACATGGCACTGATGTTAATAGTGTGTATATTCCTCTTCTAGGCGGTATTGATAATGCATACTACCCAGGTCAGCCAGATCATCGTGTAGAGTTATTCATAGCTCAATTACGTAAAGAAGCAAATTTTAATAAACGAGAAGGAGAACCATATACAGCAGTTAGATCTTTCACAGTGAAAGTCCTAACAGGGACACAGACCTTCCCCCCACCAGGATTTAAAGCTACATCTGAACGTATAACGAAGGATGAGGGGAATGTACAATTTAAAAGATCTTTATCATGGATAATTGATAAGGGACCTTTGTATAAGGAAATGCTTATGTTTCTTTGTGAATTAACAGAACGTCTAAATGGTCAACGTGTTTCTAGCAAAACTGGAGCTATTGATTTTATTAAAACTATACCCGGAATGCCAGATACAGGAGAACGAAATTTTGCTATTGCAGTTGTTCAAACATTTGTAGATACACTTTCAAATGGAACACGCGATATAATTGAAGAGCCAGAAAAATGGGCAACTGCAACAGATGGCAAATATTATCCAAAAATAGACATTATTAATACTTTATTTGGATACAAAAGTACACGTCTCACTAGCACATATTCTACCGATCACGGTTATTTGACTGATGAGGGTATTATGAACACATATCGCGAAGCTGTTCATAATAAACCTTGCGATACTATCAGAAGTACTTCAAGAGTATTTACTACTTATGCATTAGAGAGATTTTTACAAAAGCAAGTAGAAGCTGCTATAAATCAAATTGAAAAAGTAGAGAATGATGCATCAACTAAACCATCACCAACACCAACACTAACACCATTAAATTCAGCTCTGTTAGATAGTCTTAAGAAGTATGATAAAAGTATTAAACCAGTTGAGAACTATAGATATATTAGAAAAGATGATAAACAATTATATATACTAACTCCCGATGGAACAGAAAAACGAGCTAAAGATTTTACAACAGAGGATGCCTGTAAAGCTACAGGTCTTGACACCTCGTCTACTAGTACCTATAAATTCTTTTGTAATAACTTTTTACAAGATTGTATTAATGGGAAAAATGTGGGCGCCTGTGCAAACTTCTTAAATGGTGCCACATTTTGGTCAAAGGGTGTAGTTGATTATCTAGATAATATAAATCTTTTTTTAGCACATCTAGCTTTAGAAAAATATAAAATTCCACAAGTCAATGTTAATGGAATAGTTATGTATGATACTGTTGCTGCATGGCATAAAAAATTAGACGAGTATGCAGCAGTAAATGCTGAAGGTTTAAACACCGTATCGGTAGCTCGTATTAAAGCGAATGAGGCATTAAATGCAGTAATTGAAGGAATCATTGGGCAAATAAATGCACGACCTGCTATATTAAATCCTGATGCAATTGGCGACACTGTAATAGAAGAAGCTAAAACTCCATCACCTGTATTAGCTCTTCTAAGGGGGACTAACAATCTACATCCATCGCAACCCAAAGGTCGTATAGCTCTCGGCGAAGTTAAAGTAATAGTAGATAAGCATGTTGAAGAAATTAACGCGCATTTAGATGCGCTTAAAAAGTTATCTCCACATATGTTTCGTCATATTGCAGGATCTCCTAATATATTAATGCATCCTATGTTTAATCAACTTTTCTTACATCCACGTGCATTAACAGGCGGTAATCAGGCTGGTGGTGATCGTATCAAAATTGAGGAATATAATGTACAATCTACAGATTTCTATGATCATTATAAAAATATTGAAAAGTTAATAAAATTGACAGATACAGGTGAAATGCCAGCATGGCTATATACTACTGTTAAGAATACAGAGACTATATTAACACAAAATGGAATAAATATAGCCAAAGGAGATTTAGATCATATATATAAAGTTATTGAAAATCTAAATAAAGTAGAAAAACAAATCTTATTCGCACTTAAAGGTGCAATGAAATTTGCATTAGTTCTAAATAGTGATATAGGACCTGTTGTAAAAGATCAGCCATCTGACAATGGAGCAAATGATGTTAATTTTAAGGGCTTATACGCTCTTAAAACTAAAACAATAGATCAAATGTTTAAAATGTTTGAAATAGCAATAAACAAATTAGAAAAATATTGTTCAAAAACAAATAAAGTTGGTGGTCTATGCAGTTATTTAGTAGACTTATCACAATAAAATATTATTTAACTCAATATATTTTATATTAAATTAAATAATATAAAGACGGAATTTCTAATTATTGGTATAATGGGTGTAGGTCTTTTATTACTTGTATCAGTAGGAAAAGAAAACCTTTATTTATCAGCACAGCCTGAGATTACTTTTTTTAAAATAGCCTATAGAAGACATACAAATTATTCAATAGAACCAACACCACAGTATTTTAAAACAATACCAGATTTTGGTAGGAAATGTACAGTAACTGTTGCAAAGAATGCAGATTTAGTTGGAATGATGTATTTATATGTTGAATTACCATATATTCAATTAGAAAATACATCAAGTATTAATAAACAATTTGCATGGGTAAAAAAAATAGGTTTAGCATTAATAAATTTTGTAGAAATAGAAATTGGTGGTTCTATTATTGATCGTCATTATGGCGATTGGTTAAATATTTGGCATGAAATAACAACAAGCATAGGTCATAAAACAGGTTATAATAAAATGATAGGAAATATAGCAACAAATACAGAATTTTCACAAACTAAACTAATGACAAAATTACATATACCATTATCTTTTTGGTTTTGTTTAGATAGTGGTTTAGCATTACCATTAATTGCATTAACTCATAATGATGTTAAAATTCATGTTGATTTTAATGATATAGATAAATGTTATAGAATATCTCCTAGTCATTTTATAACAGTTACTAATAATTTTTGTTTATTTAAAGTAGGTGAATATTTTTATCAAAATTATCAAAATACTAAAATAATAGGTGAATTTATTTATTTTGATCCAATTACAAATAATTTATATTATAATCAGATTAAAGGTAAATTTATCATTCCAACAATATTAAATGATCCAACATTAGTATTAATAGGAGAAATAACAAATTTTATTATTAATATTAAACCAAATACAGTAGTTGTTACTGATGAAGATTATTTTAAATTTAATAAACCATCGTTAATATCATCTTATTTATTAATTAATTATATTTATCTTGATAATTTTGAAAGATTTAATTTTATAAATAATGAAAATGAATATTTAATACCAATAATACAAACATTACCTGAACAAATAATATATTCTACAAATATAGCATATAAATTATCATTAACAAATCCTATAAAATTTCTAGTATGGCGGATTATATTATCATCTAATATAAATTTAAATGATCATTTTAATTATACAACATATCCATATACATTAACAGAAGAAAATCTAATTAATAAAAATACAATTGTTATTAATTCAATAAATTGTATTAATTCAAGTTCCCCAGAGTTTTATACTTATTTACAAAAATATAAACATAAATTAAATAGTATTCAAAATGGTATTTATTTTTATTCATTTGCATTAAATCCTTTAGATTTACAACCTTCAGGTGCTTTAAACTTTAGTAAAATAGATGATGCATATCTACAAATTAAAATGAATAAAATAATTACTTATCAAAATACTGCTGTTTGTAGGTGTTATGGTATTCAATATAATATATTTAAAACAAAAAATGGGATTGGTGGTTTACAATTTAGTATCTAATTTATATCCAAGCTAAACTAGCTAATCCACTCATAACTCTTAATATATTATATTCTTTTACTATAGTTGATAATTTATATTGTTCAGATAATACTAATGGATTAGATGTAATTTTAATTACAATATCATCAAAATTAGTGAAATTTAAATGTCCTGAATATTGTTTATCTAATGGATATAATGAAAATGTATAAACATAATATCCAGTTGGTAGAGAATTATTAAATTTTTGATAAGGAACAACATTAGTAAAATAAGAATAATCACGTTCTGCAAACAAGTCAGTTCCATTTGCTCTAAAAACCATAGAATCTATAGGAGATATTTCATTAATAATAACTTTATTTGAGAACATATATCTTAAATATAAAGATAATGTAGTTTCTTTTTGACTATCTGTAAGTGCTGTTAAATATTTATTTTCAAAATACAAGATATATTTTAATAAATTATTATCCCAAATTGCCCATTTATTATATGTATTAATTATTCTATTTATTTGAATTATTTCCGGTGAACTTATTTTATTTTCTGTTGCAAAATATTTATTAATTGAAATCATATTATTTTTAATTATTTCAATATCAATTGCATATTTTTTCTGTTCTTCTGATGTATAAATATTATTTTTAATATATTCCAAATAATATTTATAAGCATTCATATATTGTGCATATCTTGTATCATACTTTGTTATTATATTTGAATAATATGTTTTATCATCATTTATGGGATTTGTAATCATATATATATCTTTAATTAATCCATGAAACTTTTTATTTAATACAACATTTGTTTTATTTACATAAATGATTGGAAAAGTTTTATATCGTTCAATAACATATTCGTGACTATATGTTCCAAATAATTTCCGTTCAATAGTATCTAATAAAATATATTCTGTAATTAATGTGCATTTTACTTCTGGTATTTTTGTAAATTCATAGGTAGTATTTGATAAATCATTTGATAATATATATAATAAAGGATTAAGTGTATATTGTAATCTAATTTCAATATGTGGCATTGCAATAGTAGGAATAGCCAAACCGGGGTTATTTGCATACCAAAATATTAAAGGAATATATAATACCCATTTATTATCAATAAATCTTATTTTACATAAATGATATAACTGATTACGTTTTTCTTCTGTTGAATATAAATATTTATCTATATTAAATATATTCTCATTTAATTCTTCAATTAATTGATCATTGAAATACATACTTATATTTGAAAAAAACTTTGTATAATTATTAAATTCTGGTATAACAATATCTTGTATAGTAGTTGTGGTTGTGCTTGTTTTCTTTTTCATTTGTTCATTTTGTATAAATTTACCATTATAAAATAAATTAGTTAAACTGAGTTTATTATAAGATACCAAATAAAATTTAGAAGATGGTATTGATGCACCTGTATTAATTATATTATATTGATTTATTTCTTCATTCATGAATAAATATATTTCATTTAATTTAATTTGTTTATAAAACTCTGCATATTGAAATGTATTTTGATATTTTGCTACTGATAATACATTATTTATTTCATATTTTGAATCAAGATAGTATGTATAAGTATTATTTACTATTACTACATTTGATGAAACAATATAATATGTTTTGTATATACCACCTATTCCTTTATATAATAAATCAAATATTTTAGTTACTATTCTATTACCATTATTTATTAATGTTAATGTGGAATTAGCTACACTTTGTGCAAATCCAAGAGGGACTACTGTAGTATCTGAATTAATTTCAACTAAATATAAATATTGATCAAATTTATTTCCACTTGAAGAATAAGGTATATAATAAAAATTAGTTGAAGAACTATATTGATATGGATATTCAAATTGTAATATATGTTTTTGATTTAATAATGGTTTAAATACTGATCCTATACTATTATGAAAATATTGGCAAAATTTAATAGTTCCACCTGTGATTAAACCATTAATAATTATTATTAATTTATTATTAGATACTATAAAATCATTTATACTGACTAAAATATTTGACAAACTATAATATATATTACTAGATGATAATAAAACAAAATCAGATGGGAATGTTATAATAAATTGATTATTACTATAACTATATTGAGTAGCTAAAAATGACCATTCATTTTTTTGTATAAATCCTGTAATTGATAAATTAGCTATTTTAAAACCAAGTGTGAAATAAGTATTATTATCTAATTGATACATTTCTGATGATTTTTTAGTTGCATTTAGATTACTTGGCGTGAATTTTTCAGTAACAAATATATTATCAGTAGAATCATACACATAACATACCGTATTTGAACATATATTATAAATACCAACTATATAATATTTATATTCTTCTAATTTAGTAACAATTATAATTTTATTACATATATCCTGATTGATTCGTTTATAATGAATAATTGGTGAATTATAATTAATTAAATCATATGTAATATTATCACCATGCGTATAATAAAAAACTAGTTTATTATCACCATATGAATAAATATATGCAGGTGATATAATATTAGTATCAGTTGGTGATATTTTAAATTCTAATGGAACTATTACATTATTTTCAATTGGTTTATAACCTGTATCTATAAAAGGTGGATCTAATTGATATTCATATAATACTAATGTAGTATTATTTACAACTGATGGTATTATTAAAGTAGTTACAATTAATACACTATATGTGTCTGTAAATGTATTTGTTGTATTAATATAATATGTATTACCAGTGCGTAATGTTAATAAATAAGTGATACTATTAATTTCAATATAAGTAAAATTAGCAATAAAATATGATAATGCATCCTTAAATACAATGGTCCATTCAGTAGCAGCTGTTTTTGTAAAACTTTGCACATATGATCTATTTTTAAATTCAAATGCATTATTAGTATTTAAATTATTAATGGATAATAATACAGTTACTTTATTTGGTTCATTTTTAATAATTAATAAATCAGAACCTTGAAAATATAGTTGTTCAATAAAAGTTGTATTAACATTAAATGTTATATTATATAAATAACCTAAATATGTTGATTTTATAATAGTATATTCTGTTTCTTGAATTAACACAAAGAAATCAGTAGGTTTAATATTATAATCAGACTCAAAATTAATTTCATCTGGATAAATTTCTATATTAGATATTTTAATTTGATTAGATAAGTTATTACCATATAGGAAATCAAATGAATAATTACTATTAATATTTATTTCATTATTAACAGATAATTTATATTTATAAATAGGATTAATTTCAAGTATATTTATTATATTAACAATATTACTTCCATATGGTTCTAACTTGTAAATATCATTTATATTAACATCAGTAATACCTGTTGTTATCCAATCAAGTGCTTTGGCATAATTTACTAAACCATAATAAGAAATATTTATTGTTTCATCAAATTGTATATAGGAATATACTTTATTTTTATTAATTTCAAATTGTGAAACAATAGTTAAATTATCTGTAAATTCTTTATCTAAATTACTTAAATTACTTGTATTTGAATATTTTTCCCATAGTCTACCAATAATAAATTTTAATGGTGAATTATAAAAATAATCAGGAGTATCTGTTAACGGATTTGTAAAATTAGTGTATAATTCACGAAATTGATCACCTAATATTCGTAAATATCTTAATGTTTTATTTACAGATAATCCATAACCATCAAATACATTTGTTTTATTTATCCATTTTCTAAAGTCTGATACTATATTATTAAATGTTGCTGTTGGTTTATATACAATATTTTGAATATTATCATAAGTATATCCATATGGTAAATAATATGCAATTTCTTGTTCACCATCAATTGTAATATAAGGTGGATTTGGATCATTATCAAATATTATATTATTACCATCGAATGTCGCAGCTATATTATTATTTTTAAATGTATTATTAATATTATTTATTACATCCAAAAAAAAGTCAGGTTGAGCTAACCATAAATATCTATTTCCATATATAAACAAATCAATATTATTTATCATAATTAAATAATTAGCTCTATAATTAGCATTCGCACTATTAATTGTTACTATAAATTTTTTTAACATGTCTATTTCATTATTTGTAAGAAGACTATAAGTAGTATCATCTGTTGTTGCAATAACATTAGCTACTCCATTTAAATATTGTATATATACTCTATTTAATAATTTTTGTAAACTAGTTGTATATTGTGCAGAAGCTACTATACTTGTGTCTTTCCATGGTTTTAAATAACCCATTAATGTATTTGCATCAATATAGCTTTTATTAAATAAATCTTGTTTTAATTGATAAACATCTGTAAATAAATAAGATTGATGGAAAATATTACTTATATCTATTTCATAATTTGTAAATAATTGAACTTGTGAATAATCATTTGATATTTCTAAATTATCATTATCAATATTATTAATAGTTATAATTGTATTATCATTATTATTAAAACTACTTATTGATAAATTAGTATCTTGTATTGTATATTTCTCATTGATATTTAAACTTAAATGTGTATTATCTAATAATTTATGTTTATATTCAGATGTAGTTTTACTTATTTTTGATACTAATATATTTTGAACAATATCTTCTGTATTTATTATTTTAGTATTAATATAAAATTCAAGTGTATTATCATTTAATTTTTTATTTTGATTTAATTGTTTATTTATTTGTAATGATTTAACTAAATAATTAACATTTTTTGTATATATTATATTTACATTATGTGTAATATATTTATTAGATTGTAATGTATATGTTGGATTTGTATATATAATTATACATTCTTGTGTTAATTTTTCATCTAAATAAACAGTATTATAAATATTAGTATCGACTATATTGCTAATAAATGTTATATCTTGATTATATTTACCAGATGAAAACTTTTGTTCATTTATAAATTTAATTGGATATTTTATTATTATTTCAATAGGTTGAGTATTATTTTTTACTAATGGAACTACTTGTGCTATTTGATTATTACCATATGTAAATGTCCCATTTTCATTTATTTTAACCCATATTAATTTATTTAATGTTAATGAGTTAGATGATATTGATGCAAGTGATGTATATACCTTAATTTTATTCCCTTCTTTTATTTTACATAAGTGTATTCTTTGAATATCATTAGTATTTTTCTCACATAGTAAAAAGTATGTTCCAAATAATGTATCAAAATTATTTATTGTGCCATCAGTATTTATCATACAATAATTATAAAAATAGATATTAGTATATGTATCTGAAGTAATATTATTTATAACTTCATTATATGCTTGCGAATATCCATATTTAAATATAATTTTATTATTATTTCTTGTTTTTTCAATAAAAATTAATTGATCATTTTTTAATGCTACTCTAATAACTTCTATTTGAGTTCCTACAACCATATCATAATCTAGTAATTGAATACCATAATTATATCTAAACTTTGTTAAATAATACAAGTCTGTTTCATTAATATTAGATGGTGATATAATTATATCTATTGTTTTTAGATTAAAATCAGAATTATTTGTAAATTCATTTGTTATATATATATAATAACTACTATCAGCTACACTATAAGTTATATTTTTTATATAATTATATAAACCAAACATTTTAATTGGTTGATTATAAAAGAATGTAAAACCATTTATTATATTTGTATTTTTATTTAAATTATTAATTTTCAAACGTTTAGTAGCACTTTCATATGTTGCATTTAATATAATTGGGAATTTATTTGTTAATGATGAATAATTAGTAGGCGTAGTATATAATATTGGTATTTTCATAGGATTATTAAAATTAGATGCATAAATAGTATTCCATACTAAACACCACATATATTTTTTATTATCAATTGTATTATAAGTTGGTAATACTGGAATAGTAGTAGAATTAAATAATACACTATATATATCAAATTGTGTATTATTAGTATTTGGTATTAGTATCTTTGCATTATTTTGTATTTGTGTATTTTGAATAGTAATAACATTTCCAGTTGAAATTTCAAACTGAATATATTTGATTTCAAAAGGTTGATAGGGTAGAATAAAAGAATAAAATGTATTATCTGTAAATGTAGGTAAAGTTACATTAGTTAAATCAAACAAAATCTCATTATCTCTTATATTTTTAATATTTAATATTAGTATTGTATTATCACTTTTAAGATATAATATTTTATCATATATTTTTAATTTAACAAAATTATCAAATAAATAAAATTTAGCATTATTATATAATAATTTAACATTTAAACAAGATTCTTTAAAATTTCCATATAAATTATTATTATTTAATACTGTAGGATCAGTATTTATATTTAATATATTATTATATAAATAAATATCATATAAATTTATATTTGTATTTGTAGTAAATTGAATTATATTTTGTTTTATAAAATTGGGTAACTCTTTATTTAATTTTTTAGTATATACACCATATGTATAATAACCAATATTAGTAAATTGTAAGTTAGTTCCAAAAGTTAAATTGTTATAATGTCTAATAGGTTCTAATTCATATGTATTATTAAAATGATTTAATCCTTTAACAATAAAAAAATGTAAATTAATACAAACAATCTCATCTTGTTCCAAATATAATTTATCATAAGTTGCAATAGTATATAATGTATCACTAATTGGAACTAAACAAATACTATTTTTTACAAAAATTGGATTCTGTAATGAAAAATAGGTAGATAAGGTTAATGAAATATTATTTATATTTGATAATGAATATATATTAGTAATATCAAATGCGGTTGTTTTAGGCACAATATAATATTTATTATCACCAGTTAATAGATCTGTTGTTGTGAATACAAAAAATGCAGCAGTATTAAATATTGTTTGAATATTATTATGTGGATAGGTTGTATCATTTACAGGATATATATTACTTTTACTATTTGCATATAATAGAACAGATGGTTTAATATTTAATAAACTATTAAAATTTAATGGTAATATTTCATGATTATAATTAGTGGTATCTGTGTGTCTTGTATCAGAATAATATTTATAACAAATTTTTTTAACTGCATTTGCTAATATATTTAATTTTAAATGATTTCCATCTTTAATAAAAATATTTGAATTTAATAATGTATAGTTAGTTAAAATATTAGAAATTGTAATATTACCATTAATATCTGTATAAACTGGTTGTGAAAATGATAAGGTATTAACAACTGTTAAATATTTATCAATTATAGATTGTGTATTACTTACAAATATCCAAAAATATATTTCTAAACTAGGTTCACCTACTACATTTGTTAATAATTTATATACTATAAATTTAAAATAATATGGAATAATATTAGCAGTTAATTTAATATTATATATATATGTAGTTCCAGCTTGTAATGTTAATGTAATTAGATCTATTGTTGATATAAGAGGTTTAGTAGATTGTATTTGCCCTATTATCTGATCTATAGCCCAATCAGGTTTATATATAGGTATATATGAACTTCTATAAGTAATACCACTAATAGTAAAACTTATTACAGGAGAGGTTCCTGCAGTTGATATATATTTTTTTAAAATTAATGGGAAATATAATTTTTTAGTAGTATCTGCATTGGATTGTAATACAATTTGTTCTGTTATTATATTTGAAAAATTTAAATTTATTATATCATTATTATAACTATTAATAGTAAATATCTCTTGAGTAAAATCAGATTTATAAGAATAATTTAATAATGTATCAAAATCATATATTGGTGTATAATTTTTAGTTATTGATGGACCAACATAATCACCTGTATCATCTATAACATCTATAATTTGCGTCCCATCTAATGTTTTATCTCTAATAATATTTTTTGTTATATAATTTTCATATCCTCTTGTAATTTTATATGATTTAATTAATTGTTTATTATTTATATTAAATAGTGTATTATCAATTAAATATATTTTAGTATAATTTGTATTTATTACTCCATTATAATATGATATTACAGTATTAATATTAGTATTAACAGTAGTTCCTGTTTCATAATAATATATTGCATATGAGAGACCATTAACAACCATATAATAATAATATTCGGGTATTTTATTTAGTTGTAAATTTATTATATCACCAAATTGATTAACACTATATGTAATATCATATGGAATTAAACGTAAATTATCTTGTGGTAAAATCCAAGTATGATAATTTCCTTTTGGTATATTACATGTTCTAATATTTTGTTTTCTCATCATAAAATGTCTATTTAATACAATATCAACTAGTAATATAAAATGTGTATCATTAGTATCTAATATTACTTTTGTATAATCGGATACCTCATAATTTGAATAAGCATAATAATTAATTATATTCATACTTGGTTGTAAATTATATATTACATTTTTATATACTGTTATAGTACCTGTAACACCTTTCCCATCTTCTAATGTAAAATAGAACATATTACCAGTCTGACCATTAAGATTCATATTGATTAATAATACATCAGTAAAACTATAATAATTATTATTATATTTAAATATATCACTTGATAAATCAATCTCATTTGTATAAGGTAAATAATGTGTAGCATGTTTATACTTTATAATACGTATTGTAGTAATAGGTGTAGATATAACATTAACTGTTGTTATATCATCAACATTTGTTAGATATATAAGATTTGTAAAATTTAAGTATTGACTAATATTAGTTTTAGTTAATAAATATAAATACATTTGTTTATTATCTGCAGTTATACTTGATAAATATCCTAAATGACGATCAATACCTATAGGACCTATAATAAAACTATTTGCATTCATATTAACTGTAGGTGAAGCATTAAATAATAAAAGAATTTTATAACAATGAAAGTTATTAGGTAAACCATTTATGGTAAATGGTCCAATTGTTGTATTAGATAATGTTATTTTATAAGGATTTACAACTAAACAATCACTCATTGGATTGAGTATACTTAATGTATTTGTAAAATTATATCTTGAAGGTTTTCCTATACCTGCAGTATGTGTAGCACTATATATATTATTATCATCTAATTTAAATAATTGTGTTGATCCATCAGTAACAATATATGTATCATTAAAATTAAACTCACTAGTTGAATTTATATAAGAAATACCATAATAATTAAATTTTGTATTAGTAATAAGATCAGATTCATTAATTAATAATTCGCTATTTATATATTTATCTTCTAATTTATTATCTATATAATTAGTAGTAGATATATTATAAGAATCTATTAGAGTAAATTCATTAGTATTAATTGTTTTAATATTATTATATTGATCTGTAATATTTATTTTATATATAGTTGATAATGTATCAATAATAGGAAATAATGTTGTAATAGTCGTTGAATTTATTTCAGAATAGTAATAGTATTTATTATTAATATTTTGATTTATCTCACTTATTGATAGATAATCATTTTTATAATTATTAGAATTAGATAAATTTAAATAATCAATATTATTATTAATATATTCTAAATGATTTGTAAATAATTCAGAAACATTAGTAAGATATAAGATTACATTATCAGATAATCTATCACGAGAAATATATGTTTTAAAAATAGGTGATAATATTTTTAAGGTAGTTTTAATAGCATCTAAATAAGTTATTATACTTAATGCACCTTTTTCATAATTTATATCATAATCATATAATCTTAAATTATTATTTAAATACCATACAAAATCTGAATGAGAATAATTATTTAAACTAGTTGTTAATCTGTAATTTTCATATCTGAATAAATTCAAATATTTATTTACTAAAGAAACATTATTAATTATTTCTTTTGATAAAAATCCATAATAATCATTATTAATATTTAATAAATTTGTAAATGTATCAATATATTTATTATTAATAGATTCAATTATATTTGTAATAGATATATAATCAGTATTACCTAAAATAATATTATCATATATATCTATTATATTATCTATTAATGTATAATAATAATAATTAGATAATATAATATTAGATGTATTGAATTCATCAAATGCTGGGTTAAATGTTTTTTGATTAATAATTGCATCATTAACACTACTAATTATATAATTATTTTTATTAATAGTATAATAGGTTTCTACAGATGGTTTTATAAAAAATTGTTGTGTACTTAATGGCATTATATAAATTATTTTATTTTTATTAAGAGTAATAGTAGATGTGCTATTTATTCTAAAATCAATATTATAAAAATAAAATATAGGATTTGTATAAATCATATCATTTTTTATTTTAGATGTGATAGTACTATTAGTAGCATTAATTAACATTATAGATGGCTCATTAAATATAAAATCATTCATATCTGATATATTTTTATTATTCATACATTTATAATCAGTTGAATGTGATATAAAATCATTTAAATTAGGTGTTATATCATTTAACGGTATTTCTAAAATATAATATGATCCATAAGTATTATTTATTGTGGGTGCTATTTTAGTTGCATCTAAATTACCATCCACTGTAGCATCAATATACTCACAAATTGTATCAGTATAATTATATGTTTTATAATTAACAAAATAACATGGATTTGCTAATGTATCATCTGTTATCTTTCTACTTCTATATATGCCAATTTGTGTTACATTACGATTAGTTGACATTGGTAGTCTTAGATAAATTGATGTATTAGCATTATTTGTATAAAATACAGGGTCACATGCTATAGTTTCTTCTGTTATGCCATTATATGTTCCACGGTAAGTTATTTGATATTTATACTTTCCTTGAAATGTTGCTACCGTATTTGTATATGGTATAATATATAATATACTATGAGGTCTATTTATAGAACTAGTATTAATTGGTTTTGTAATATAAAAAAATGGATCAATATATTTTTGTGTTAAAATAATATCAGGTATATTATCACTAAATGTATTACCATATATACTATTAACTGTTGTTAATAAATATACTACTGGTGCAGGAATAGATGGATTCATAACTTTACTACGATAAATACGCCAACAATCATATTCTTTATTATTAATTGCTCCAAAAGTGAAAAGCACATATTTTCGTGCATCTATAATATTTCTACCAGTATCACTATATAATATTGTTGTTTCATTAGTTGTAGTAGAACTATATAATGATATTTTATATGTATAAAACCCAACACTCAATGAATTTGAATTACTATTTACATTAGTTACTATTGTAGGTGTAAGTGTTTCTGTATATTTACTATAATAAGGCACCAACTTGATATTATCCATATAATTATATTTATTAAATAAATAATGTAATTTTGGTGTTGATGAATTAAATATATAAGTAGGTATTTGTATTTGTCCTTTATTAGAAATAGAATAATCAGGAGTCTTATATATTGTATATGTAAAATCATATTCTTCAATATAAATTTCATAAATATTATCATAATTACCAGATACAATATTTATTGGTTGTGGAAGGTTATAAGGCGGCATAAGCACTGGATTATTACTATCAGATAAATAATATCTATTTGGATTTGATCCATCTATATTTATATTTACAATTTTTTTAACAACAGTTGTTGTAATATTTGGTAGTTCATTTAATTTAATATTATTATCTGATGTATATTCAACACCTAAATCATTATCATAAATAGTATCTATAAAACTTGTTGTAATATTATCATTTATTTTAGTTAATAAATAAAATGTTGTTAAATTAGCTTTTGTTCTATATATATTTCGTCCAATAATATTTTTATTATTAGAAATAGGTATATTTTTAATATCTACACATATTAGTGTTGTGCTAGTATACTCTTTATAATTACTCAAATCTGACTCATTAGTTAATGTATAATAAGATACTGCATATAAATATGTTCCCAGTAATATTTGTCTTGTAATATTAGATGTAACAGTAAAAAAATTAGTTGGTTTCACAAGTAAACTATTATTTAAATAATTAATAACTAATATTTTTAATTTATTATTAGATACTGTACTATTTATTCCATTAAATATAATAGAGTCATATAATGTGCTATAATCATCAATAGAAGCATCTAATTTAGTAATATTACATATATCTAATTGATTATCTGAATTTTTTGATAATAATACATATTTATTTGTTTTAATATATGGTTTTGTAATACCTGTTTTGTAAAAATTTAATAATGGCACATGATTTGAATAATATGCAGTTAATTTAATATTATCTCCATTAGAAAAAGTATATGTATTATTTAATGTAAAAACTAAATAAATACTATTTACTTTTAATTCATTTATTTTCATTTCATAATTAATTGTATTAAATGATAATGGTATAATTTCTGTTCTATTATATTTTGTATAAGATAATACTATTGTTATTTTATCTGGATCATAATAATTATCATATCTAATATATAATTTTTTAGTAGTTGAATCAAATATTACATCCAATAAATTATATCTATTATAATTATCTGTTTTTTCAACAGAATTATAATAAATATAATTATATGTATTTGTTATTTCTAAATGATTAAAATCTTTATTTTGATTTATATTTGTAAAATCAGTTGCAAGTGTTTTTATTTCAACATCATACATATTTTCTTTACATTTTAAGAAAGCATTATTATCAATACATGCTGAGCCTAACCAACTATCTCTATAAAACATTCGAATCCAGGAGTTTCTGATTTCATCACTAGTGATCATATTACCGGGATTAAATGTAAAATAATATGATAAATTACGTATAGGTGAATCTACAAATTTAGGATTTACTATTGTTCTACTATAATTATCTATAAATTTTTTATATAATCTATCAATAACTAAATTCCTCCAAAAAATAATAAATGATTTAATTGCATTATTTATTAATGTTATTTTAAGTGAAATAGTTAATACATCATCTGCAATAACCGCATAAATATTTTCTAAATTAACTGGTGTTAAATTATCCATTTCATTTGTTGATAATTTATCAATAATGTTATTTAAATTTGGATAATTAGTAGTTTCATTAATTAAATATGTATTATATAAATCATTATTATAACTATCATTAATTGTAGTATAATATAAAATGGGATCATCGTATTTATAAGGCATATAATATTCTGCAAAGTTTAACTGCATAGTAGGCACTGAATAAAATCTACTCAAATATATTTTTAATTTTATATAAATATCTTTTGGATTTTGAAAATGTAAATTAGAAAATAAATTAACTATATAATCTTCTAATATATAATATTTATTTTTAAGTTCATCTAAAATAATACTTTTAATATTATTATTTGATAATATTTCATTAATTAAAAAATTTATATTATTTTCCCATTCTGTTTCATTATGCACATTGGTGATATTAATATTTTCATTAATATTATTATTTTCAAGAACTGAAAATTTTTTCCAAAATGTAAATATTATTTTATTATCAGAATATAACATTTTATAAATAAATAATATGATTAATGGTGTATATTTTAAATAATCCGTTTTATAATCATCAAAATTTTTAAAATTTTGAATACAATATGTATAAATTGTATCAATTTCATATGTATCAATTGTTTTAATAGCTGTATCAAAATTATTTATATATTCAATGTATCTTTCCAATTCTGTTTTATATATAATATTATTACCTGCATCTTTTGAATTACTACTTTGATAAAATGATAAATAATTTGTATTTTTATAATGTGAATTACGTTCATTATAAAGATAAAATAATCTATATCTAATTAATTCATATAAATTATTATAATTATTTTTAAGTGTTTGTAATGAATCTAATAATATATCTTCATGAGAGGTTGCAATAATATCAAGCCAAAATTGTTCCCAATAATTAGATTCTAATCTTAACAAAGTAATAATTGGTGATATAGAATTATCTTCAATTGAATAATAATAAATATTATTACCTAAATCAGTGCTATTAATATATTCTGGTAATAATACATCTATTATTTCATCTGGACTAATTTGTGTTAATGTTTTTGTAAAATTACCTAATTTAAATAATTGTTCAGGAATAATATACCATGTATTATTAAAATTAATAACATAACATTTTTTATTCATATAAGTAATACTTAATTCATTAATATTATACTCATTATATATATATTCTTGTGTAGTGCTTTTTATAATTTCAAAATATGGGATCTCTAATTTAAAATAATTATTATATAATAAATCTCCATTTTTCTCAATTATTTTATTTCCTCCTTTGCCAAATTGCACTGAACCTAAAAACCTATCACTTTGACATATTGAAAATAATGTATGTTGTTTATAAACTGTTTTGAAAAATGTGATTTCAGGATTACCAATTAATGGTGAATCTTGAATTCCGGTTGTAATTAATTGAATTAATCCACCGCCCATTTATTATAATATTAGGTAAAAATATAAAATAATCTTTAAAACTTTTTAATTTAAAAAATATAATATTCTATAATGAACAATTATTATATAAAAGCTGTATTACTTGAGAATTGCTCTTATTCAAATAAAGCAGATAAACTATTAAAAGAACATAATATAAAATATACTCGTATTGATGTTGATACAAATACTAAAGAAAATTATAAAACATCATTAATTGACACTTTCCCACAAATTTATTTATGTAAATATAATGCATTAGGCACACAACTATTAGGGGGATATGACGATTTATCTAAATTTATAGATACTTTTAAAAAACCTAATTTAGACAGTAATAAAATAACAGAATTTATGAATAAATATAATTGGTCTAGACGTGGGACACTTAAATTAATACAAATTATTAATAATATAAGTTTATAAAAATTATATCACAATTTTTCCATCTGAAAAAATACCAACTTGCACAGAATCTGAATTATAAACAATACCATTTTCTTTATGTTCATAATAATAATCATTACCATTAATAGTTATTTTATCTAATATAGTATCACTAATAGTATCATTATCTTCAGTCTTAATATTTGTATCAGTATCTGGCAAATCATTTGTTTTTAAATATTTACGTTTTAATACATTAAAATCTAAATTTTCACCTTTACAAATATTTAATAATAATTTATAATTTTCTTCTTTCACATTATTTTTATATTCTTTTTTTATTAATACTATATTTTCTTGTATAATATCATCTAATGCACACATTGTATTTTCATGCAATAATTTTAATCCCTTTAGATTTTTCATATTTAAATTCATATATATGATAAATTAAAGAGAAATTATATATTTTTCAATTTTTATAAATTAATTAATTTCGGTTGTTCATATGAATCAATACATATATAACGTGTATTATTATGTTTAGTTTGTGTTTTTGAAGAAATAGTTTTAACTTTTTCTTCAGCAAAATTAGATCGATGAAATGTTGTTTTGTTATTTTTTTCATAAACTAGATTGTTCGGAAAATCTTTAGATTGTTTTGTTGGTAATTTATGCGTATATTTTAATTTAAATTCATTATTTAAATTATTATAACGTGTATTCGGTTCAGTTATTATATTTTTATTTTTATTTGTAATATGTAAATTTGGTTTTGATACAGTTGCTTTAACTTCAAATTGTAATTCTACATTTTGATATGTATTATGTGTTATATTTGGTTTACAGCAATCATTAATATTATTATTAATCCAATAATCAATTCCATTATTATCAAATAAGAATAACATTTATTATAGTATAAATATAATATAAATGAATTTATAATATATTCAATTTTTATAACGTTTTGATTTAAGGATATTTGTATATTTTAGTATAATGTTTTTAGTTGATAAATATTATAATGATACTAATTATATAATATGTCATTCATCTATTTTAAAAAAGTTAGTAAATAGTTTTGATACATATAATCAAATATATCAAAATATATTAAAATTATCACCTTCAACAGAACAATCAGCAAAAGAGAATTATTTTCCTAAAATAACAACAAGATATTCTAATTTCCAACATTTAATTGTATATGGACCAGATGGTTGTAATAAAGAATATTTAATTAATAAATTATTAGAAAAAATTTTTGGAATAAATAGTGTTGAATTAAAAGAGGTTGAATATACAGTATGTGGTTATTCAAATACAAAAACAAAAATTATGATAAAACAATCTAAACATCATATTATAATTGAACCAAATTCAAATGGATTTGATAAATATTTAATTCAGGAGATAATACAGGATTATGCTAAATCTGAATTATTAAATATATTGAAAAATCGTAAATTATTTAAGGTTGTTATAATTAATAAAATAGATAATTTATCTTATTATGCACAAGCATCATTAAGAAGAACTATGGAAATATATTCAAATTCATGCAAATTTATTTTAATATCAGATCAATTGTCTAAAATAATTGAACCATTAAGATCACGATGTTTATTAGTGCGTGTCCCTTTACCAGCAAAAGAACAACTCTTGGATTCACTATTATATATATGTAATAAAGAAAATATAACAATTGATTTTAGTAATTTATACAGAATTATACAAAAATCTGATAATAAAATGAGTCATGCAATATTATTATTAGAATTATATAATAACAATATTAAATATGAAAATGATTGGGAAGCAGTAATAGAATTAATAATACAAAATATTATTGATGCAAATGCAAATAATATTAAACAATTATATAAAATTATAAAAATAATAAGAGAACAGTTTTATATATTATTTATAACAAATATATCAACACAACTGATTCTAAGAAAAATAATGTTAAAATTAATTAGTAAAACAAATAATCTTCAATTAAAATATAATATTATTAATATAACATCTATTTTTGAACAAAGATTAAGTCAAGGAACACGACATAATATTCATAGTGAAGCTTATATAATTAGATTAATACATTTATTCACATATTATCATAAGAACAATATTGGAAATTATAATAGAGATTATATAACTAATTATAATGATGTTCTTGAAATATAAATATAAAAATTCTAATATATATATATTAATAAATAATGGAACAAAAAATGTATAATTTAGAAAATAAAATTAATATTTTATATGATTTTATATACAATTTAAATACAGTAGATTGTTTTTCACTTGAAAAAATTACACCTGGAAATATAATAATAGATGATATTAAAATACCATTAATTGATATTAATAAAGATAACAAACAAGATATAGAAATATATAATAATTATAAAACAGATATTTTAAATACACGTTTTAAAATTACATCATTTAATAATGATACTAAACAAATAATATTAAAAAGATATTCTGATAATTATCCAGTTAGTATCAAAGTTAATTTTTATAAATATAATGATACTAAAATAAATAGTTTAGATACAGAAATTAATAATGATTCATTATTATCATATTTACTTAGTGAATTAGTTTTGAATAAACAAACAATACATTTATTATTACCTATTATAAATTTTGATATATTATTTACAGATATAGAACATATAATAAAAACAGATGATTGTTATGAAAAAATAAAATTAGCATTAAATAATAATGAATTTAGTAATATTTGTTGTTTACAAATACGAGAACAATTTTTTAAAATTATGATATTAGAAGAATATATAAGTAAAAACCAATGTTCTCATAAAGGATTAATATTTCAAATAGTTCATACATTAGCAGTATTACAAACAAATTATCCAGGATTTAGACATAATAATTTACTTTTAAAAAATATAGTAATATATTTAAAAAAGGAAAATAATGAGTATACCGTATATAATAATTTTAATAAAAAATCAAATGAGAAATTTTATGTGCCAAATTTAGGTTTTGATATAAAAATTACTAATTTTGAAAATACAATTATACCAAATGTATATGGAAAATTTAATATAAAAAATCCAAATATTAAATTTGCTGATCAACCAAATTCATATTATGATATTTATATATTTTTAAATGATTTAATAAATAATATAGGTGATCAATTATTAGATAAAACATCATGTAATGCAGAAACAATAGAATTTCTTAATAAAATTATTCCACCACATTTAAGAGATAAAACACAAAAAAATAATAAATTTAATAAAAATTATAATATAATATCAGCTATTGATTTATTAAATGATAAATATTTTGATGAATTTAAAAATAAACCAGACAATGTAGTTAATAATACGCGATTATTATCTAACAATTATTTTACAGGAATGCAACAATATACAACTGTTTTAGATTCTGATAAATATTCTGTATTAGGACTTCAAGATAATTTAATATCTAAATATAATATAATGACACCTAAATATAATACTGCTGCAACACGCACACTTAATAAAGAAACACCTAATACAAAAAAATTACGTAGATTAAATATTATGTCAGGTGGTCAGTCTACAAATGCTGATGGTTTTACATATGGCTCACGTGGAATAAGTAATATGTCAGGTGGTCAGTCTTCAAGTGCGGATAGTTTTACACATGGCTCTCGTGGAATAAGTAATATGTCAGGTGGATCAAATATATTACAATCTTCTACAAATGTATTACAATCTTCAAGTTATAAAAAAGAACAAAATACACCATTTGTTTCAAATGAGGGAAAAAGAATACAAAAAAGTAGATATGAGGAAAGTAAAATTAAAGAACCACCTGTTATTTTAGAACAGAAAATTTATGATACATCACAAAAAACAACACCAAAAACAGAATTCCCACCAGCATATATACCATTACATGATGTAGATGGAATACCACATAATTTATTACCTTATACAAAAATGATAAATCAACCACCTATTCAAAAAGTATATAATATTAGTTTGAGTAGTCCATTTGTAAATCATACAAGTATTAGTAATATATATGAAGATATATTACCAAATGAAATAAATGCTTTAACATCTACTACAGTAAATGATAGATGTCAAATAATAACATTTTTACGAAATACATTATTAGATAAACAAGATGGTGAAACTATGAATGTCACAGGAGGGAATAATTCATTATTATCTTATATTAAATTATTAGATGTAAATCCATTTTCAAAACAACAATTTACAAGTTTAGCAAGTGACTTTTTATTATATAGTGCAGCATATCCAGTGAGATTTGATATGAAAACACGAACAATTAAATTATCTAAAAATGCAATGGGAATAAATATTCGTATATATATGATGACTATCGGTGATTTATTAATAGATACAATTGATAAACAAATCACGCGTCATCATTTTGACTTGTGGAGAGAACTTGATTATTATGAATGGGTTAAACGTATAATTAATAATAAAGTCTCACCAAATTTTATTAGTCCAATTTTATATAAAATTGATGATGAGTCATATATTAATTGGGAACAATTAAAAGATATTAGAATTAAAAATGGAGTAAATATTAATGTTATAAAATCTGGTAATAATCAATCAATCAATCAATTACATAATGTATCCGCTCAAGGAAGTTATTTACCATCATTGAAATCCATGTATAGTTATAATAAACAAAAACAACATTTCCCATTTATGAATAATCCACCAATTAGTGGTAATCTTGATTTAACACAAAATTCGGGTCAATCATTGATATTATTAACTGAATCACCAACATCTAGTTTTGTTGATTGGTTCACAATACAATATGAAAAATATGGAACAGTAAATAAAATGGTTTCAACTGGTCATCATTCCTCAGATGTATGGAAATCTATATTATTTCAATTAGTATATGCTATGTCTGTATTACAAAAAAATCAGATATATATTAGTCATCTATCTTTAGATAATATATATATTAAAGATATTAATATAAATCAAAATAGTATTGGTTCATGGATTTATAAAGTAAATGGTATAGATTATTATATACCAAATTATGGATTTGTATTATTAATTGATACTACATATAAAGATATAGATAAATCAGGTATTCCATCCACTATTCAAGCACAACCATTACATGCACCCAACACTATTACATATCCTATTGTAAAAGCTGCACTTACAGCAGGTGCTGCTGTTAATAAAGGTATGCCTCATGATGCAACATTACAAATAGTAAATGCAGCATATAATTCGGTAGGAGGAGCTGGATCAATTGTTCATGGGAATTTAAATTTAGGATTAATGCCTATAAATCCACCAAATACAGAACCTAAAATTTTTAAATTATATGGTAAATTATATACTGATCAAGTATCAAAAGATTTATGTGATACTACTAAAGGACTACCAATACATGGACTCATTTTTGATCAATTTGCAAAAATTATAGATGAAGATAATTTTAAACATCATAGTACTATACCAACTGACATTAATCAATTAATAAAAACTATACATAATTCATTAACTAATCTACCCAATAAGAATATTTTTGATATAATACCAAATTTTTTCAGTGGATATTTACATAATCGTGTAGGAACACCTCTTACTAAATCTGAAAGAGAAAATATTCCAACAATGTCTAATTTTAATTTAAGAAAAAATTCACTAATCATATGGCAATCAAGAAATGATATATATACTTGGGTTATTTATGCGGGTAATGCACCAAATAGTAAATTTCATCATAACATAATAACAGATAGAAAAGGGAACACAGAAACTGTTCATGAGACCAGTTTATATGTTTATCCATCAAGTGAACAAATATTACCTACATCAACATCTACAATGAAATATGATGAAACAAATATATTTGAAACTTATAATTTAGATAATATTAATTAATATTAAAAATATTTTTCTTTATTAAGTTAATGATACATAATAAAAAAAAATTTGATTTACATGATTTACCAGTTGCTTATTTTAATGATAATAATCAGGCAAATAAATTAAGACGTGAAATAATTAAAAATCAAGTGAGAATTAATGAATGTGAACAAGGTGATCTTGAAAACACATTTTTCTCTGATGAAAATATTGCATTAATTAATAAACAACTTATATTAACTGTGTTTAAAAAAACAAAAGGTCAATATAAAATCTCAGATCAAACATCAGAAAGTCTTACTATAGTAATGAGATATATATTCTTGGAACATGCTAGACATTTACCTTATAATATATTAGAACAAATAAGAGAACTTAATTTAAAAGTTATTAATGAAATTCTACCCATTGTTATAACTCAAATTACACAAAGAACAGAATATTTAAAAACAATTTCAGAACCAAGAAATATATTATCATTACCTATAAATGTTCATGGTGGATCACGACAAAATTTACCATCTGTAACAACAACATTTGATAATAATATGTAAATATATTTAGCAATAATATGTAAATATATTTAGTGTAAATATATTTAGCAATAATATGTAAATATATTTAGTGTAAATATATTTAGCAATAATATGTAAATATATTTAGTGTAAATATATTTAGCAATAATATGTAAATATATTTAGTGTAAATAAATTTAGTTATTTTTATATAGATAATAGTAATTTACTATTATCTATAAAAAAAGATATATTTAAAAATTATTAAACGATTGGAATATTGCCATGACTTTTATCATTATTATCGTTTAACTTATACATTAATATTACACCAAGCTGACTACAAGTAGAATCAAACTCAATACGTGTGAGATCTGTAATCACACGATTACCTACAGTTGGTGCAGCCCTTGGCGCATATATATGATAATTGCTTGGTCCTATTTGTTGGTTAGGCTCTTTAAGGAGTGCATAAGAACCATATACACGTGATACTGAATCTGTATCAATAGTATCAGCACAGACAACAGATACTAAATCATAAGAATCCTTAGTTTTTGGTATTACAAGGTTATGGGGAACTATCACATTACGTTTATGTATGCGTTCAAACCCAGCAATAGATGGTGATAATCTATCAATATTATATGGTGTCATATCAGAATATCTAATCATATTAACACGCCTATCAATAAAAAAGAATAAAACACTCTTTGAATAAATGAGATTGGTATCACGAGTTGTAATATACCCACCCTCTAAGAAGATCTGAGCTTGTGAAAGACCATCATTTTGAAGGTCAAATGGAGTATCATCTAGATCTAATTTAATATTAATCATAGGTACAGTTGTAACTATGGGTCTAATACGCTGTTGATAAGGATTAATCATTACATTTTGCATTTGTGCAGCAGTTGTTACAACAAGTGTTGGGCGGTATGAGAATGTTGCTAATAATCTCTTAAGAATTGTTCCATCATAACGTCCATATATTAAATCTGGTGTATCAAATTTATTTGCCCTGCATATATCAACAGCGCTAATGAAATCACGGGCACCACCAGTGAAATATTGTCCATTACGTAGATTAACAACAGCATTCCATAATTGATTTTGAACTAAAGCACGATTTAGTAAATCTTGCATGGGTGAACTAGAATCACAAACCATATCATTATGATCATTTGTTAATGCATAAAATAACTCATAATCTGGTCTATTTTTTAATGGTTCATTATTATAACGGGATTTAACAATACCGGCAATATTAGAATATAAGAAATGTTCCTCTAATTTTTGAATTTTTGGAAGAAACATTGCAACAATAACCGGATGAATTGCATCAGTACGTTTATGTCCCAGTTGAGCATTATATAAACCAGATAGCGCTTCATTATCAAACTCAGCATATTGCATTGACTGGATAAGTGCCTGTGAGTGTAATGGTTTACCTACGGCATATAATTTAAGTATTTCTTGTAGATATTTATAATCTACATCATTTAATTTAGAATTACCACTTTGAAAGTCAAACCCAGCAGATCCTAATACTTTAGTCATATTATTACGTGGTATCATTATTTCTGGCGAATTAGCTCCAATAAGTTCCTGTTCATAGATACGTTGAAACTCAGAAAACTCATCATCTGTTAGCCCATGTTTTACTTTATATAAACGAGCCTTCTCTAATAATATGTGAAATGGATAATTTGTAGTGGCATATTTTTCACGGATTAAATAAGCAAATTTCTTTGCTTTCTTTAGAATATAGGCATGTTTTTCATTGTATGCATCAAAAATTTTATCAACTATATCATTATCACCATATTTCTGTAGTAATTTGTTGAATGTATCACGGGAAAGTGCTTTATCTTTATGAAATAAATTCTGAACTTCATGCTCAATATTAGCTGAATTACCAGATGATTTACGTTCTGGGCGATTACGATTTTCCATACTTTATATATATATAATTAGAAATTTTTTTTATATAATTAATTTTTAAACTTTTTTAAATTGATTATATTATAAAGTTTAAATTTTATATTGATCTAATGAATAATTTATCTAAAAATATAAAAAATAATAATTTATGGATTAATAAATATAAACCTCAGACAGTTGAACAAATTATTGGAAATCATGAACAAATTAATAATTTTAAACAATGGTTAATACAATTAGAACAATCAAAATCTATTCTTAAAGATAAGAATATTAAAAAAAATACAGAAGTACTTAATGATACTACTATAGATTCAATAGATAATGAAAATATTGACTGTAAAAATTCTAAAAATTCTAATAAATCTAATTATGGTATTATTATTTCTGGTAATCAAGGATTAGGTAAAACACTTTCTGTATCATTAATATTACATAATCTTGGATATATTCCTCGAATTATAAATCCAAATCAGATTAAAGATCATCGTATATATGATGATTTTAATGATTATTATAATTTTATAAATTCTATTTATTCTAAAATACAATTTAGTGCTAATAAAAATAAAAAAATCGCATTGATATTTGATGAAACTGAAAATATTACATTGACAAGTGAAAAAAAATATATTTTAGATATTTATAAAGAAAATAATAAATTAAAAAGTTTTCCTCTTATTTTTATATCAAATAATCAACATTCTAAATTATTAAATGACCTTAAGAAAGCATGTCATGAAATTGTTTTTACTAATCCTACAATAGATGAACTTATTGTATTTATTAAATATATTACTGCTCAAGAAAATTTGTATTTTGAATCAGATAATTATATTAATAAATTAATTGATTTTGCTCAGAATGATATTAGAAGGCTTATTAATTTATTACAAGAGTTGTCATTTCATATTAAAAATAATATAATTACTAATAAAAACATCGATGAATTTATTGATAAATCAAGAGAGAAAAATATAGATATTGGATTATTTGATTCCACAGAACGTATTTTAAATAATTGTTTAGATTATGAAACCACTATTAAATTATATGAATCTGAAAAAGTATTATTACCTTTAATGATCCATGAGAATTATTTTAAAAAAATATTATGCAAAACAAAAGACACATGGGATAATATTATTTTTAATATTATTAAAGTTTCTGATTCTATTTCTAGAGGTGATAATATTGAAACAAGTATTTATACTGATCAAAATTGGTATTTACAAAATATCCATGGATTTTATACATGTATAAATACATCTTTCTGGATTAATAAAACTAATACTCCTTATAAAATCACATATAAAGATATTAAATTTAGTAGTGATCTTAATAAAACTTCTTTAAAAAATATTAATAAAAAAAATATTAATAATTTATCAAAAATTATTAATAATAAATCTAATCAAGAAATTCTGTTAATTAATAAAATTTGTAATCATTTAATACAAACCAAAAATGAAAGTAAATTAATTAATATTTTAAATGGTTATAATAAAGATATTACCATAAAAGAAATTGAATTATGTTTAAAAATAGATAAAACAATTGATTTTACTATATTAACATCCAAAGATAAAAAAAGAATTACTAAACAACTTAAAAATACTGATTAAATAATATATTATTTTACATATATTTTTCATTAATTTTAGATAAAGTTATAAATTGCATATTTATATCAATCATTGGTGTAAAACACCATATATCATTTGATAAATATAAAATTAAATCAATTATCCATTCTAATTGTTGATTATTATCTATATATACCGTATCTTGTGTTAATAATTGATAATAAAAATTAATTTTATCAGAATTATTATTTTCAAATAAATAATTAAATGTTTTTAGACTACTTATATATTTTATTTGTGATTTACTTATACCAGGTATTGATGATGCCCATATCCATAATTTTGTTGTAGTTTGATAGATTCCAAAAAAATGATAATCACCAACTAATAATACTTTTTTATTATCTAAAATTTTTATTTGAGCATCAGTGTCTTTTTTATTTTTATCAAAATCAATAGTAAATTTCTTTTTAGGATCTAATAGTTTCTTTATTTCTTTACTTTTTGTTTCTTTATTTTTAATTATTTTATTTATTATTGACATTATATATAATTTAGAAAAAATAATATATAATATCTATAATAATATATATAATGGTTTTTGAATTAAATAATAATTCACTTTTATTTGTTGTATTTGGTATTCTTATTTTATGGATATTCACAAATAAAAATGTTAAAGAAAATTTAGCTGATGTTAAAAATGAAAATACCGCAAAACTAGATCAATATATGTGTTCTAAACAATGTTGCAAATTTGCACAGTGGCCTGTCCCTAACGAATTAAATGAACATACTATTCCCGATAAAGAATTAGTTAATTATATTGGATCAAACTTCTCTTGCACCGGCGGTGATAAAAGCGGGTGCTTATGCATTACAAAAGATGAATCAAATTATTTATCCCAACGCGGTGGGAACTCATTAAATAATACATGTAATTTATAAAAATGATTTAATCATATATTATATTATAAAAATTATCTATCCAATTATAATATATGTTAAATTTAGTTGAACAGAAAAATATATATACTATATATCTTGTTAATATTTTAACACCATTAATATTTGAAGGTATCCAATCAATTTATATTGAAGCCAGTAATATATCAGATACTAATAATGTTCTTAAAATATTCCAATCTTTTCTTAAAAGAATACCAAAATGGAATCGTGAAATAATTGAAAAAGAAGTTTCACGTATTATTAATTCAACACAAAGTTATGAATGGCTTAATCTAAATGACTTGATAAAAGCAACCATTAAAGCAAATCTAGCAATAATGTTATATGACTATACAGTTAATACACAAGCAAAAATAGATCCCACATTATATCAAAATATTAATATAATGGATTTTATTCATAAAATATATTGTGAATGTGCTAGAGAAATATGGAATAGTCCTGACTTGTTCTATCATAATTATTCTCCATTAGAAATTAAACGAAACCAAAGAGAATGTTTAAATATTATTAAAGAATGTATCCGTGAAGCAATTAGGAAATTAATCCCAATGAGACATATATTAAAACTGTATTTAGGTGAAAATATTGAATTTAATAAAGCTAATGATGCATTTGAAAAACCATTAACAGAAGAAGATAAACAATATTTACCTAAAATGATTAAAACAGATTTAGATGAAAAACAACTTGCATTAAGTTATAATGGTTCTGAATTAAATAATATTTTTAAAACAAAACAAGAAACTGATCCAGAACAAACAATTGGAACTAAAATCCTAAATATTATAGATCAACCAGAAACATATAAACCAGATATAAAACAAGATATACCAGGACATAAAATATCAGAATCTGATGGTAATATATTTAAATCATTTGAAATGCCCACTAATACACAAACACATAATAAATATACTAAAGATAATTCAATAACAATAGATGAAAAAATAAAAAAAGTATTATACAATAATAAACCACAATTCCCATTAAAACATGATGATAATGATTCAGACTTGCATACAAGTTTAAATTATACTTTAGAGGAAACAAATAAATATCAAGAAATTTTTTCAAATTTTAATATGGCACAAGAGAAAAATGATTCACCTGATAATCAAGATAATAAACAATTTTTTAATAAATATAGACAATTTTAATTATTCAACTATTACTTTATTTTTATCTTGTGTAGAATTCACTTTATAAATTTTAATAGATGGTGATATCATATCTAAAATAGCAAATACAATAGAAGATGTTATACCAATCATTATAATTTCTTTTTGTTGTATTTTATTATCTGGTATATATCTCATCGCAATTATAATAATTAAACACATTAATATATATTTTATAAATTTTTGTGCATGTGATAAATGGCATTGTTTAATATATGACATATTATAATAACTTAGAAATTTATGTTTAAAAATGTTATATTATATTTTTTTCTTTATTATTTTAATGAATTTAATTATAAAACAATTGTGTATTATCATAGGTGTATTTAGTATCACACTTTGGGTTCAAGACATGGATGATAAAAAATATAATAAAATAAGAACGGATGTTTATGACAAATACAAGTTCCCACTTTTGATAAGTGCTATAATCGGATTACTTATTAATATTCCTGAAATAATTATGAAAAATAATACTAATACTGATATACCCTTATCATTTATTAATAGTATTCGATCACCATCATCCACAATGGCAAGCTTACCAAATGCCAAAATGGCAACCTCTACTAGACATACACTAGATATATTACCTTTTGTAAAACGAGTTACAATTGATAAATCAACAGAAATCCCAAGTCGTGGTGTGAATCTTGGTAAATCTTTAGGTGAACAACAAATATATACTAGTTTACCAGATTTTTAATATTTATATAAAATAATTATAATATAATTATTTTATATTTTATATATTATATGCAAATTTTATTTAACATTTTACTTTTAACCATAATATTATATATATTTTGGTCAAATATTGAAAATTTTGAAGCCACACCTCCCACTGATCAAATCAAAGAAGCTGTAAAGCAGGTATATCTTGCCGATGTTGAATCTATTAGAAATCTATCAATTGTTGCTAAAAAATTACAAGAAGATGGTGCATTAGTTACTCCTACAAATATGAGTATTCGGGGTAAATTAAATATCAATTCTCCATCTAATGCTAAAGATTTACCCGCTAATATAACACTTTCAGTTGATAATGCAACTGAAACAACAATAAGATTAAAAACAAAAGCGGATGATGCGAAAAATATTACTTTAACTAATAATGATGGGAATTTAACAATGGGTAATGCAAAAGGCGGTGATTTATTAAATATAAAATCAGATGGTAATGTTGCAATTAAACAAGATTTAACTACCGGAAGTCTTACAAGTTCAACTATTAAAGCACCTGGTGCAATGAAAATTGAAAGTACTGCAATAACTACAACGGGTAGTCTTACCGCAGGTAGTCTTACCACATCTGGTGATACTAATGGAAATAATATTATGGGTAAAAATATACGAGCGTATAACAATTTACACTTTAATGGAAAGCTCTTATTTAATGAGACGAATTCACGTGATTACACACCAGTTATTTTAACATTCGATGCTATAACAAATAATAATAATACTAATGCTTTTGGAACCCAGGAAAGAACATTTGTATTACCACAACTATCAATAGTTATGTGTTTATGGAATGAGGGAACTAATAATTGGGGCGGAGGAACTAATGATCGCTTTTGGTGGCTTCATACAAGAATGATGGCAATTACAACTACACGGGGGCAACCTGCCGATAAATATTACCGTTATTGTCGACATGCAAATGATCACAGTGATTATAGGTTCTGGAGAGGTATTACAGTATCTGTGCCACCAGGTAAAGCATGTAAAATTTTTGGCGGGATTGCAGGTGAACTTATTAGAATAGGTCCTGGTTATTGGGAATATAACCTTCCATGGAGTCCACATTTAGTATGGGCGGGAATAGATGACTATATAGGTGATATCCCTGATAATACGGATCTAAGTAAGAAAACTGGTTTTTAATAAAATAAATCTTTAATTTTATATATCTAATTATTTAGTAATCATAAATATAAAAATATATTATAAAAATATATTAGTAATAATAATATGACAGTTAAAGAAGTTAGTTTTGGTGCAACTAGATTACCCATAAAACAATTTAAAATTAATGAAATGGTTGATCACTGCACTATTGCAATGATTGCCAAACGCGCTACAGGAAAGTCATTTTTAACTCGCGAAATTATGTTTCAAAAAAGAAATAGTATAGCAGCCGCAATTGCTATTAGTAGAACAGAAACACTAAACTCATTTTATTCTGAATTCATACCCGATAGTTATATCTATCCAGAATATAATAGTGATATTTTATCACGTATATATGAAAGACAAGCACTTATTAATGAAGATAATAAAGAAAGAATTAAAAATAATCGAAAACCAAAAGATGATTCTTTAATGTTAATTATGGATGATTGTATGAGTTCAAAAGGCACATGGCTAAAAGATCCAAATATCTTAGAATTATTTTTTAATGGTCGTCATCATCATTTATCATTTATATTAACCATGCAATATTCTGTTGGGATTCCACCTGAAATGAGATCTAATTTTGA
>Ga0214921_10001636_pt1 | contig 37670 bp, 33 predicted proteins | sample LL1505_MetaG_FD_177992 | JGI IMG/M metagenome (GOLD analysis project Ga0214921, IMG submission 177992) | Freshwater microbial communities from Lake Lanier, Atlanta, Georgia, United States - LL-1505 | ecosystem: Environmental > Aquatic > Freshwater > Lake | place: USA: Georgia | collected...
ATTGAACCAATTACAAGTAATATTTATAGTCGTCGCACATTAGCAGGTGAATTTATTTTAACGAACAAATACCTGATGAATGATTTATTGAAATTGGACTTATGGAATGAAAAGATTAAAAACAATATTATTGCAAATAATGGAAGCGTTCAACAAATCGACGTAATACCACAAGAAATACGAGATAAATACAAGACTATTTGGGAAATTCCAATGCGTCATTTAATTGATATGAGTGCTGATAGAGGCGCTTTTATTTGTCAATCACAATCGTTGAATTTATGGTTAGAAGATCCAAACTACAATACACTTACATCGATGCATTTTTATAGTTGGTCGAAAGGATTAAAGACAGGAATTTATTATTTAAGACGACGTGCCAGATTTCAAGCACAACAATTTACAATTGAACCCGAGAAAAATAATAATCTACATAATAACGAACAAGACGAAATCTGCGAGATGTGTTCGGCTTGAAAAAAATTGAAATAGCTTACAACGATTATTCTAGTCGAATAAAAGCGTACAACTTAAATATTTACAATCAAACTAATATAATGGACTTTACATTCACCACGTCAGATAATAAAGTACACGTTATCACTAATATCAATCAACTATCTTACAAAGGAAAAACTTCTAGATTGTTCATCGAAGATGAAAATATACACATAATAATACCACTGGTCAAAAAAATTGAGGAACATGATCTACTATACAAAAAAGACACTGGTGATAGTAAATTAGATGAGTATGTACTTAATGGCAAAATCTACAAAGATGTAAAATTCATTGAAGCCTACCTTTATCTATTGCATGATATTGGAAAATCGCGTGCTCTAGCATTGAGTGCGAAACATACAAAAGATGAAATATTATATCGCGAGAAAGGCTATACCTATTATCCTGACCTAGGATTATCAGTACGATACGCTAGTTCAATCGATACGCTCAGAGAGATTATTCGTCTATGCAAAATTAACGAATTTTCATTATCTTTAACCGTTAAGTTAAGGAACAACCACCGCTACAGATTTACACTATAATTACTACAATTACTAATACAAAATAAAACGAATAAAAACAAATAAAAATATGTATATTTGTAAATACATATTTTTTTATTACAACCCATCTAATTTAATTAAACAAACGTTGTTTGTTGGCGGTAAATTATGAATTATATGGTTATTGTCTTTATTGGATACAATTGTTTCGCGATTTGCATCACGTTTTTTTGCCATACGATGTTCGTATCCAGTTTCACGTTCTTTTAAAATAGTATCCCAAGTATCTAATATTTTCGGAAGAGCGGCTTCAAACCATAAACAATTCCTACGAACTAAAACACACGAAAATTCATCCAAATACCAGTATTTTGCAGTATATAAAACCAACTGTTCTCTTACTTCATCTTTCATATTAGAAATCCATAGATCGACGGTTTGCTTGTCAATAGGAACATCCAATGGCATATATTTATAAGTAGGTTTTGAGTTAGGAACATTGCGTTCAATGAAACACAAAATAACGCCTTTCCATTTACGCGAATCTGAGTCATAACTCTCCGTTTGGTCGTTATAGAAATCTTCTTCGCTATCATATTCTTTGAAACGTGTCTCAATAAAATCACATTCATTTAAATTGCACGTCTCCATTTGTACTTGCATTTGTATCCAATATTCTTCTTTTGGAATACCAGTAATTTCGCGATTCACTATATTTTTGACTTCAATCATTCTACCATAACGATTCGATAATGGGTCGGCGTTAATACCATCAGGAGAAGCTCCAATACACCCATATTCTGGATGTTGTATACAACCGAAGTCTTCGACGGTTGTATGGTATATGATTTCATATAGTTGAATGGATACTGTTTCGTAGACTGTTCCCCAATGTAATGCACCTCCAGCATGCCAGTTTGTTTTATCGGATTGAAATGGATCAAACGGTTTGCATTTTTCATATATTAAACTATTTCGTTGTGCATCTGAACTAAATATTTTCCAAAGATTGCTTGCAGTCATTAGATTGTGTCGATATTCATACCATTCTATGGTTCGTTGAGGAGGTTGATATGTATTTCTTAATAATTCAATTTGGTTTTTTATTTTATATTGTCTTATAGACGGAAATAAAGTAGTGGTTGTACCAAAACTTGATCGATGTGGAATAATATTCTCGTACATTTCGAAAAATGTATCGATGCATGAAAATACATGTTCGTATATATCTTCATAGTCATCATCATTACACGTACCACTATCTTTCCACGATTCAAATAATAATTCAGTTATATCATGAACTAAATTTGTATGGAAATCTGGTTTGGAAATTGTTAAAATGTCATCGCTGATTTTTTCATATAATAGTTCGTGAATTGTTAATTCCAACTCTGTATATTCTTCATCGGATAATTCAAATGGCGCGATGGTGGTTGATGTCTCAGATATAGAATCATCCATTGTATATTCTTCTTCTATATCTATTAAATTTTCAATATTCATAATATAGTTTTTATATTATTAATTATGTTTATTTCTTCATATTTTTTTTATTTATCTTCAATTTTTTTACACTTCTTTTGATTCGATAGAATTTACACATTTGTGCGTTTTGTGCGTTTTGTGCGTTTTGTTTTTTTTTTGTGCGTGTTGTGCTTTTTGTGCATTTTGCTTGTTTTGTTTTTTTTTGCGCGTGTTGCGTGTTTTGTGCTTTTTGCGTGTTTTGTGCTTTTTGTTTTTAATTTTCGTTTTCCTCCCATTGCAATATTTAACGTATCTCTAACCAATTCAGATTCAAGAAAAGTATCAATATCATCTTGACGTAAATTTACGTTCCCTCTTCTATCTGCTTGTACTCTGTTATTAATGAATAGTCTAAGTGCGTTTATTTTATCTTGGTAGGTAGCATTATTATTAGCATCATCATTGAAATACTCGCGATACCATTCGTTAAACCAATTTGCTAATAGTGCTCGTTTTCGCTGTATAAAATCACGTTCCCGTTCTTCTGCTGTCATAATTATATCTGCATCAATGTTTTGTGTTAAAACTTCAAACATAACTGTTAAACATCTCTCTGCAATTCCAGCACCACAACTACCTGCTCCACTGTCATATGCATCGACATCCTGTTGCAAAAATTCTCTTGCCCAGTCTCTTTGAAATGCTCTTGATTGATAACGCATAAATGTAAAAATAATATAAAAATAATAATAATGATTAATACGACCTCGTCCCCGATTACTGCTGTGTCCGGTTAAATTTCTAAATTCAGAATTATACATAACATTTATAGAATCCATAACTCGTCCTAATATTTCTAGTAGATTATATTCACCGTACATATAATCGTCTCCTAAATATGTAATAAATGAATTTCTAATAGAATTGGATAAAGCTTGTATTTGGGCTGGGGTTGCTACAGTATCGTAGTTTGGTATATTTCCTTCAAGAGGAAGGTCGTTTATAGCTGCAGCCATAATATTTAATGCAGCAATTGGGTTTCGCATAGATCGAAACGCATTATGAATCCCCACACACCCACTATAATTACCTTCTCGTATCACAAGATGTCCAACCAGGTCGTTATAAGTAAAATTTGTTTCAAGAATTTGTGATTCTCTATTTGGATAGTTTTGTTGTTGTTGTTGTTGTTGTTGTTGTTGTTGTTGTTGTTGTTGTTGTTGTTGTTGTTGTTGTTGTTGTTGTTGTTGTTGTTGTTGTTGTTGTTGTTCGTATTGTTCTCTTAGTTGTCGTAGTTGTTCGTATTGTGCTCTTAGTTGTTGTGGCCGTAGTTGTCGTAGTTGTTCGTATTGTTCTCTTAGTTGTTCTGGTGGTAGTCGTCGTAGTTGTTCGTATTGTTCTCTTTGTTGATAATATTGGTTGTCTACTTGTTCGTATTGTTCTCTTAGTAGTTGTTGTAGTTGTGGTGGCAGTTGTTCTATTTGTCGGAGTTGTTCTACTATTTCTCGTCTTAGTTGATGGATTTGTCCTAGTAGTTGTACTTCTGGTCGTAGTATTATGGATCTTCGTATTCTTTGCGATTCTCGTTGTTCAACATTATAGAAAATTGCTCGTCTTTCGCGTGCTGCTATTTCTTCTTGCTGTTGTTGTTGTTGTCGTTGTTGTTGTTCTAGTTGTTGTTGTTGTTGTTCTAGTTGTTGTCGTTGTCGTTGTTGTTGTTCTAGTTGTTGTCGTTGTTGTTGTTCTAGTTGTTGTCGTTGTTGTTGTTCTAGTTGTTGTCGTTGTTGTTGTTCTAGTTGTTGTCGTTGTTGTTGTTCTAGTTGTTGTCGTTGTTGTTGTCGTTGTTGTTGTTCTAGTTGTTGTTGTTGTTCTAGTAGTCGTTGTTGTTGTTGTTGTTGTCGTTGTTGTTCTAGTAGTCGTTCTTGTTGTCGTTGTTGTTCTAGTAGTCGTTCTTGTTGTCGTTGTTGTTCTAGTAATCGTTCTTGTTGTTCTTGTTGTTCTATTTGTTGTCGTTGTTGTTCTTGTTCTGCTGCATCTGCTATATCCATTGGCACTCTTCCTGGTGGTTCTCCAAAAAATCGATTTTGTTGTGGTGGTTCTCCAAAAAATTGATTTTGTTGTGGTAGTTGTCCAAAAAATCGATTTTGTTGTGGTGGTTGTCCAAAAAATCGATTTTGTTGTGGTTGTCCAAAAAATCGATTTTGTTGTTGTTGTTGTTGTTGTTCTTGTAGTTGTTGTTCTCGTAGTTGTCTTGCTCCAAATCCATCATTACCTAGTCGCCCATTATTTCCTACTCGCTCTCTTTGTGCTCGTTGTTGTACTAAAAAATTAAATAAATCTACAGGATTTTGTTCTGACATTATATATATATATATAAATATATATAAATAAATAAATTGTATAAATTTTCTAAATACAATTTATTTTTATTTTTTACTTTTTCGTAGTTTTCCGTTTCGTACTTTTCGAGTTCTTACTTTTCCGTTTCGTACTTTTCGAGTTCTTACTTTTCCGTTTCGTACTTTTCGAGTTCTTACTTTTCTACCACCTTCTGGTATAGCTCCGTGTGTAGCTATTCTCACAGTCCAAACTTGTTCTGGTTCTGCACCAGGATTACAATGTAAGCCCCCTACCCAAGTTTCTGCTATTCCTCTAACTATTTCATCACTAGCAATTGCAGGATATGTATCTGGAAGTTTAATTAAATTAATAAAAATATTACCACCATTATTTAAAATATTATCTAATTCTTCCCTATGAATATTTATTCTTCGATCAATTAAATTTGCAAAACTATATAATGGCCGATCGTGAATAACACTATTTAGAACACCATTTGCTTCTGTACAAGGGAATACAATAGAACTATTTAATTGATTCATAAAAATGTCTTTATTATATAAATAAATCGTTGAAATTTGTATACCATTATATCGTTCATCAATAACATTGATAACTATTGAATTCGCTCTATTTTCTTCTTCCGTTAAAAACTCACTAATACGAGTTCGTGGATTATCACCATCGCCTCCGACTACATCTATTCCTAAGCCATTTATATTAACATCTACTGGTGCTGGCGCGGGTTCGGGTACTTGCTGTTGTCTGGCTAATGCAGCATTTGCTCGTTGCTCTCTTCTTGCGGTTCTTGGCGATACTGGTTCAACTGGTGCTACTACTGGTTCAACTGGTGCTACTACTGGTTCAATTGGTGCTACTACTGGTTCAATTGGTGCTACTACTGGTTCAACTGGTGCTACTACTGGTTCTACCAGTGCTTCTAATTGTAAGCAAATGACTTGAATTTCTTCCATTCTTTCTTCTATTCTTTGTGTTACTCTATTATCATTCATATCATTTCTAATCTCTGCTAATAGGTTTAATAATAATTCATTTCTATTTGTGAGTAGTACCATTTGTTCTTCTGGTAATTGATTAAATCTTATTAGTTCGTCTCTTACTTGTTCGCTTACATCATAAAAAAACCTATCAAAATTAATACTATTCCGAATAATAGGATCTGTATAAAGATACGTATATAGATCAGCAAAAAATTCGGGATTTCCAGTAGTATAACCTCGTCTTATGTCATCTCTTCTTAATAGTGGTGGTATAAAGGTATCAATATAAGTATTAATTCTATTAATAATATAATCATTATTATTATTATTATTATTATTATAATGTACAAGAAATAAATCCTTAAACGTTGATAATGAATACGGAACTACAGATACTTCAAATAGTTTTTTAAGATGGATACTTAACACATTTTTTCTTAAATTTATATAAACATATTCCAAATGTGCAGGTGTTAATCGCAACAACACTTCTGCAGCAATTTCTGGCGTGCAGGGTATGTTTTCTCTAAAATTAGGATTTTCTTGAGCAAATGTATTCAATGCAATGTCATATCCATTACGTTCCTCTGTATTATCAGGAAAAAAATTGTCTCGTAATGCAAAAATTTGACATCTTCTATCTTGATAATAAGAACGTCTAATATTAAAATACATTCTAAGAGTTTCTACCAATTTATTTTGATCCATATTATTCATATATATATAATATAATATTATTTATTTTTCATCAAAATATTCTAAATATCAAAATCTTCTAAATTTTTATTACTCATACGTTTCGGAGTTAATGATTTTAATGTAGATACACGTTTTGAGTCTATGTTCTTCAATGTGAAGTTTCGATTAATTGAATTAAAAAACAATGAGGGTATCGAAGTAATTTCACGCGTATCTTTATCATAACATAATTCTTTGGTTTTCTGCAATTTATTTTTTTCTAAGCAATCATTAAAAAAAACTTTCAATGATTTTATATCTTTCACTGAAAACCCGTTATCTTTCCCATATCGTTCCGCAAAAATATGCAGTTTCTGTATTTTAATCGTTTTATCCAATTTATTCCACGATTCAGTTTTATTATATTGTTGTTCTTTATCCAAAATATCATGTATATTTTGCGATGACATTTCGGTTTTTTCGTATAAGTTATCAGAACTAGATATAATATTTTTAAACTTGGATGATTTAACCATTTTGCTATGTTGTGATTCATTCAATGATGAATCAGATTCATTTGTTTGTGCTATCTTGTTGTTGGATGTAAACATATTTTATTGCTTTTGTCTTTATGTAATTATATGAAATTGTTTCTATTAAGTTTTATTTAAATATAAATATTATTTTTGTAATATAATATGGAAAATAAGTTTATTATATTACCGGATAAGTCGCAACAAACAACAAAAACAACAAAAGATTCGAAACAAATAAATACACAAAAAGAGAAAAAAGTACGAGTTATTGCACAAACCGATAAATGGCAGCAGGTTCTCCAACCTGAATATTATACAAGTCAAATGCAAAATGATATTCTTACTTCACAAAATACAGAACTACCAATATACAAAATGATGATTCAGCAAATTCAACAAAAAATAAATGGATATAAGGCTCAAGATTTGGATAAATCGCTGTTCTCCGCCCCAGATTTTGTTGATTTGGATTATACAATCGATTTAATAAAAAAATCCGGGTTGAAATGCTATTATTGCAAACACAATGTGAAAATTTTATACGAACATGTAAGAGAACCAAAACAATGGTCATTGGAAAGAATTGATAACGATTATGGACATACTAAAAATAACGTGGAAATTGCATGTTTGAGTTGTAATTTGCGACGTAAAACGATGTATCATGAAAGATTCATTTTTACAAAACAACTTAATATAGTTAAAAATGGTTAATTTCTTTGTTTTTTACACAATATACATTCATACGTGTTCTATTTGAATGTATGAAGGTATATTGTCAAAACAGTTGTCAACAAAATTCATGAAATCTATGCGTGAAATCCCGAGATCATCTATACTCAACAACTCTTTTCGAATTTTATCAATAATTATCGCAGATTCCCTATAACGAATTCCGCGCTTACCGTATTCATGAAATGAATAATATTGCAATAGTTCTGGAAAAAACGTATTCATATAGGTAGCTACACATTTATACTCACTAAATCTGTAGTAGGTCGAAGATAATTCCATAATATATTGCATCCAATGTTTATTATCATGCTTACAAATATTGCTGAATTCAATATATTGGAACATATTTTGCAAAATATGATGATGAAATATAAAGTGATGTGGTACAAAAGTTCCACCACCAGTTGGTTCAATTACATCCAACCCAATTATGTTTTTTATTGAATCCGCGTACTGAACCCGATTGAATTCATTCTTTGCACATTCCTGTAATATCGCGAACCGTGGAATTGTATGTTCTCCAATTGTAGAGAACAATTCCCATTTATCTAATACAATTAAATCCGAATCCCATACTACATATGGATCGGATAGATTTTCGATTTGTTGAAATGCTCCTAATTTTATAATCTGTTGAAACCACCAACCAAATTCCCTAGAATTATTATCTTTCCATGTATACCAGTTATTGATATCCGCGCGAGATAAATTGTATGTTTTCATAAAAAAACTATTTTCATCTAACACAATTACATCAGTTTTTGATAATTCCCACTTTTTGCAATTTTTTTCTAAAATTTCTTTATCGGTTGAATTTGTAATCATATATATACAACGAGGCGAATAGTTATATATTACCGATTCAATTGTAGTTCGTATAATTATATTGTTTCTACAAACCGGTATTACAAAATCATTCCCAACCATCATATATCATATGATATTATATAATATAATATCATATATTTCACAGTTATTTAGTTCACACTTATTTAGTGGTTTTTTTTTCACATTTTCCAGTTCCTTTGCTTCTACGAGAACCTTTTGGGCAACGTTTGCGATTAATCGAACGACAAGCCTTTGTTTTTCTATGTCGGCGAGTTCCTTTGGCACAACGAATGTATTTAATCTTTGGTGTATTACTCATTGTATATATAATAAATATATATATAATATTTTTAAAAACACACATATAGAAATTTTACACTAAACTATCTAACTTGCGAGAATTCAATAATATGGATAACACAAACACACAAACGCGCCTTCCTATTCATCAAGATATTTACGAAAAATTAGACTATTTTTATAGAAATAATAAAATACCACACATTATTTTTCATGGTTCATCTGGATGTGGAAAAAAAACATTAGTTTACGATTTTATTTATAAGATTTACAACAACGATAAACAAAAAATAAAAAATAACGTAATATTTGTAAATTGTTCTCATGGGAAAGGAATAAAATTCATTCGGGAAGAATTAAAATTTTTTGCAAAAGCAAATTTGCAGTCAAACACAGGAGTTAAATTCAAATCGATTGTATTATTTAATGCGGAAAGTTTAACAAACGACGCGCAATCTGCACTTCGTAGATGCATTGAATTATTTAGTAATAACACACGTTTTTTTATAGTAGTGGAGAACAAACGCAAATTATTAAATCCAATATTATCAAGATTTTGCGAAATTTTCGTTCCAGAATATATGGAAAACGGAAAAATCGTAAATTTACATGAATATAATTTAAATAAAAAATTCAAATTCGAAGATTTGGACAAAGAAAAAACAGAATGGTTTAAAATGAGGTTTAATTCAATAATTGAAAGAAAAGTTTTGAATAAAAAAATAAATCATGAGATGTTATCTACTTTTAGTTGTGATGCATACGAACAAGGATATTCTTGTTTAGATTTAATAGACTTCATTAAAGCAAATGATAAGTGGTCTAATCTCGAAATTTCCAATATAGAACTCTGTTTTCATAAAGTTAAATCCGAATTTCGATGTGAAAAATTACTGATGTTATACATGTTAGATCTCATTTTTGCTGATAAAATACATATTCCTTCAAGAATATAATTACACAAAACCTGCGTTTAAACAATATACAAAAAATGTAAGTAAAATTATATCATGGACGATTTTGTTCTTTCTAATTTACAAGAATCAAAAAATGAATGGTGTAGTCGTCTGGTAAGTATTTTTACACCTTTAGTCATTGAAGGGGTTCGGTCAATTTTCAACGAATCGTGGAAATTATGTGCAGACAATGATGAATTAGGTAAATATTTAATGACATTTCAAAATTTATTGTCCCGTGTTCCAAAGTGGAATCAAACTATAATTGAGGAAGAACGAAAACGTATTATTGAAAGAAGTGGATGCAATTATTTAGAAGATTTAATTACATGTGTTCATATTATTCAATTAAAGGTACTTACCTGTATTCGTGTTGGAAATAAACAGAAAAAAATAGATATATCTATTCCAAAATTAGATAATTTCATTCACAAAGTATACATTCATGTCGCCCGTAAAGTATACACCAATGTTTATTTATTTGAAAAAAGTATTTCTCCGCTATTAGCACAAAGAAATTCGAGAGAACTTGAATTGATTGTACAAGAATGTATTTTAACTACTATTCGCGAGAGTATTCCAACAGAAGAAATTATTCGTGCATATATGGATGAAAGTATCGAACAAGAAGAAGAAGTAATTATTGAAAACATCGTAGATGAAGTTGAAAATAAAGAAGATACTAGTGAAATTAAACCCGAAGAAAAAAAATCGGAATCAGATGAACCCGAATTACCACCAGTAGTTCCTGCAATAAAAAACATTGATAACGAACCGGTTATAACACGTTTATCATTCAATGATTATGACAGCGTTCAAGATGCGATGTCTGGAGATGTAAGCCAGGTTAACGCACCCAAAACAATCGAACGATTAGAAGAAATAAGTACTTCTAGGGCTATACAACGTAAATTAGAAGAGGAAGAGGAAGACGGCGATATTAATGATAGAATTAAAATTCATACAGATAGTATAAATTTAGACGATTTAGACATTTTTGATTTTGATAAAAAAGATAAAACTAGTAATGTAGAAGTATTATTAGACGATATCGAAGAACTAGTATAATGCGTAAAATATCAATTTAAATTATTTGATATTTTAGTATAGGAATCAAACGATATGGAAAAAATTTTGTTATTAGCGATTTCAATTGCAATTCTTTTCTTTATTATTAAACTAGTAATGATGAAATACGTGGAGAAAGAAACGAAACCACTTAAATATCTAGTACGTGATGCATTTGTTGTTTTTTCATCCGCATTTTTGCCGATTTTTTTATTTTTTCAAATGAGTGGAACATTTAATCAATTGTTAGGTATTGGAGGTGGTGGAGATAACGTTCCGCAAACTCAAATATTTACTGATGCGCCTGGGTTCTAATACAAAAATTGAAAGCTATGTTAGGAATATCTACATGAATAAAAAAAACAAATACAAATAATGGATTCACATAAAATATCGACAATAATAAGAATACAATCATGGTATAGAGGTTGCATTATTAGATTGAAAAGATTACCTTTAATAATGTATCTAATTCAAAATTATCTGAAATCGCAAACATTTCACTTTTCAACCCAAAACGATGATGGTCGCATCAATAGTTGTACTGATGAAGATGAGGTAATTAAACTGCTTATTGATAAATTCGGTGAAAAAATAAAAAAACCAAAAAAAAGGATGTGGTATGACATTTTAGCGTTGGATTATATGTATGGTTGGCTACCCGTTAATATTAAATCGACCACTACACTAACTAGTGATAATACAGGTAATTTGGCGATGTGCGTATATGCTTACACTGACGAAGTATTAGATATTCATCGAGATAACTCATATGAAAATGGTAAGATGAGTTGCATATTGTTCAACGAATTAAAAAACAAGAGATATAACACTAATCATAACAAAAAAGATTACTATTTTGTAGTGTTAAACAAAATAGATGCAAGTGATGTAATTATCAATAGTGTAAAAGGATTGACACTATTAACGCCCAACGTTAATAATTTACCATTTCAAATTTGCTGGAATAGAAACCGCATTTATAAATATGAGAATATAAAAATAAAGGTCAAACAATTTGTCGAATGCTTACAAAAACCGCATCCAAGTTGGAAAGAGACATTTATGAAAAATATAAGGACGTTAGAATTATAGATATTCGCTAGGAATATAAGAATTACATATTTGTCTATGTCCGATTTTAAACCTTCCAGAAAACATAAAATTATCTTTAAATGTATTACTATTTATGTATGAAACTATATTATTTAAATTGCATTTTTTTTTTGGATTAAGCATTATTAACCCACCTCCAAAATATTGTACTTTACCTAAAAATGATACATTTGGTTTTCGCGTTAAGTTGTAAATATAAATACAGTCTTTGCCAAGATTAGCGTTTATTGTAGTAATATTTCTTGGGGCTCCCCATTCGAACCAATTATTTTCATTAAACTTTCGTATTCCTCTTTCAATAAGTTCCTTTTTATGGTGGAATAAATGTTTATTTATTTTCTCATTTTCACAAGGGTAATTTTCAATATAAATATATTTATCAACTTTGTCTTCACCATTTAATACATCAATATTACCAAGCTCTTCATTTTTATAAACTTCTTCTTTTCCACTAACTAGACCAACATAAATATCAAAATAGTCTTGAAATAGAACACTATTATTATTTTCTTTTTCTCCAAAAGTAATTAATCCATTACTATTTGTAATATAAAGTAATTTTTCGTTATATAATACTTTTTTTTCAAGAGAACTATTTTTACAATATCTAAAAACAATAACATCAATCGATGCATTCTCAAACATTTTTTCATTGTTAGGATGGAATATATGAGTAAATCTTCCATTTGACATCATTGCATTCAATAGTTTTGAAGCACTTGTTAATTTAAGAAAATCTGATGGAACAATAAATATCAACTCACCATTATCATCGAGCAAATTATAACATTTTTCAGTAAAATCAATATACAAGTTTCCTTTTTTAGTTCTAACATAAGGCGGATTTCCAACTATTGTTTTATATGTCTTTGTAATTGTTTGTTTCATAAAATCACCATAAACAACTTTATCTTTTTGTATTTTATCCAATAATTTAATAGATCTATCAATTTCATACATATCAAATGTTATATTAGGTATTTTATCTGTAATAAATTCAATTAAATCTCCTTGGCCCATAGATGGCTCCAAGATATTAGATGGATTATTTAATATTAACTGAAATACCTTTTCTTTGAGTTCTGTATGGGTTGTAAAATATTGTCCTAAATTATATTTTTTTGTCATATGTGTATTTATAGTATCTTCTAACTTTTTTGAAATAGATAAATCACTTTCTTTTTTATTATTAATTTCGTTCAATTTTTCATCAACAACTACACTAATAATTTCTTTGAGTTTTGTTTCATTCATACATGGTAGTTTTTTGTTGATATGTTTATTATAATGTCCTTTTTGACTAAATTGTTTACCACATTTTTCGCAACTATAACAAACCATTTTTAGTTATATACATAGTATACACATTTACCCTTTATATTGATTTGATTTAGATAAACATGTAGTTCGAGTAAAGTTATAAATTATTCGTCCAATAACATTAGGGCCATTGCGGCGTAATTGTGTAGATCCAACAGTGTATCTCGAATTCCTTCATCTTTAACCAAATTCACGCCATTTTTTGTAATAGAGAGCGAACGTTGTATTTTATCTTCGATTCGCATCAACACTCCAATAACACCATATTTTGCAAATGCATCACCATAATCTATATTTTTTTTAGTAAATAATTCCAATCCTTCTTTTTGTATTTTTTCCATTTGTTCTATACGACGACTCATAAATTACGTATGTAAATAATATAAATTATAATGTTTATATTATTTCTTTACAGCATTTCTTATTCAAAACGCCCATTAAATTATAAATAAAAATCGATTTTGACTATTCGTCGAACCATTCACTTTGAAAAATAGATAATGTAATATTTGGATGTTTTCTTTCTTCATAATATGTTCCATTGAAACTACAAAGGTTATTACTTGTTCTACATGTATAAGCATAATTGTATTCTATTATTCCGGATAAAATATCCATGTTTCCAAATTTTGTACATTTTCCTAGGTGATAACTTTTCTCATCATATGGTTTGAAATACACGCAATTTTTACATATTGGAACTTTTGAATTTATAATAAATTGTTTTTTTTCCATAGAAAATACTGTTGTAGTAGTTGTAAATAATAATAGTAATACAAAAATCATTTGTCTGTATTATTATCCAAAAAAATTTTATATAGTTTGATTATAATATTATTTTATTTGACTTTTATTTGACATCTACAGTTTCAGTGTTTCATCAAATAATGCATGAACATCCCTGTCATGTGTAATTATAATAATACATTGTTTGTATCGTTTAAAATCACTAATCAACATGATTAGTTCGCGTTTTAAATCTGGATCTAATGCATTTGTAGGTTCATCTAAAATTAGTATCTTTGATGGATTGATTAACCCACTAATGATGTTAACAACTTGTCGTTGACCACCGGATAAATTTTCTCCAAGAGAACCTGCATATGAATTATAGATATCAACATTTTTGTATAATCCTTGAATTTTTGGATATTTCATGATTTCTTTTAAAAAATCTTTGCATTTTTCACTGTCTTTGCATCCATACATCATATTATCTAATATTTTTTTATCAAATAACCTTGAATTCTGGTTAACATATGTTATGTTTTGACGAATATAATCAGGATCAATTGTAGAAATATCAACACCATCTATATATATTTTTCCACTAACTGGTTCATATAAACGCAACAATAATTTGGCAAACGAAGATTTTCCTTTTCCACTTAATCCAGTAATACCTATTATTTTTTTATCTGTATTAACATTAAATGACGCGTTAGTAAAAACTGGAGAAGTTTTCTTTGATTCATAATAAAATGTAATGTTATCAAAAACTATATTTTTAAATTTTAACTCATGTGATTCATATTGTTTCGTTAATAATTCATTGATATTGAGTTTATCGCCTAACATTTTATTAAAATCGCATGTAATATATTCAATTCTTCCAATAAATTCTAACCAATCAGGTAAATTATTGATTGTTCCAATAATTCGATCTCTATACAGTAATAAAATGGTCATAAATGTAATAAACACAGTTGTTGTAATTTTTTTTGTGTATCGCAATTGAATTAAATAAAATAAAGAAATAAAAATAATAATGTATACAAAAAATGTTAATATACTAGTATGATTTGAAATCATATTTAAAAACTCATTTCCTGTAATAATTGCTTTATCTGTTAATGTAGTAAAATTATTAATTTCATTTACAGTTTCACCACGATAAATTACTTTATCGATATTATTTAAAATATCTATAATGAATTTTTCATTTTTATTTATAATTGTCTCTTGTTCATTTTTCGCTTTTGTTAAATGTTTCCAATTAAAAAAAATATAATAAAAAATTACTAAGTTTGCAAGTAAGAAACATATACCAAATGTAGTGTTCTCATATAAAAAATAAAATGAAATGATTAGTAAAAATGCGAATGTAGGTATAATTACTGTTATAATATCAAAGAACAATGCATAAAACGATACTGAAATACGAGTAATCGGTGTAATAAATTCAATAAAATTAACATTTTGCATGTTCTCGTTATTTGATTTTAAAATAATTTTGAATATTTCGTGTTTAATCCATTGAATTAATTTTGTAATAAGATTATTTTGATAACGTTTATAAATATAATAAATTGCAAAAAATAGAATAGATATTAATACAAAATATTGGAAAAATTGCATAGTTAGCTTTTTTGAATTTTGTTCGATTGATTGAATAATATTTGCTGTAATATAAGAAATTCCATTGGTTTGTATTAAGGTAATTACTAAACTTAATATACACAAAATAGCTGTATTTATTTTTTCTTCTTTGAAAAATTCTGATATCAAATAAGTTATAATATCCATAATCTATATGTATATTATAATCATATAACAAAAAATTTATTGATAAAATAATTTTACACATAAGATGGTAGTTTATCTAAATCCATAAATAATCCGCTATCATTTTTTTGTGTTTTTTTCATAGAAAATTTGTTAAAAAGTGGATAAGACAATTGAGCTTGTGGTGTATGTGCATGAACACTTCGAGCAATCATTTTGTATAGTTTAAAATTAGGATATCGCTCTTCGCCATTTTTTTTATATAAAACACTCTTACCTGCATCATCTTGACACCACCGTAATATTGTTTGTTGCAATTCATCCATTTCTTTTATATCTGCATCGTCATCAATAATAAAATCATAAATAGAACAGCCTAATCTACATAAATCAAAACTATAGTTTGGTTCAAGCAATGGTTTATTCGGATTATAAAATGGTTCAAAATTATATTGAGTAGCAGCATCACCACCTTGTGCAAAACTATCACTACAAAATAATTGTCCATTGTATTTGTAAATACTTCTTCCAAAATCAATTATTTTGAAAATTTTACCATATGTTGGTACTTTATAGTTTATTTTATTAAACCGATAATACAAATATTCCTCATTGGTATGAACATACATAATATTATTTGTATGTAAATCATTGTGAGTCATATGAAATGCATTTTGGTAAGCAATCAACATCATTATTATTTGAAACAATGCGCTTGCACCATTGTCTGTATCAATTTCATTATTTTCAAATAGATCATCCAACGTTCCATCACATTTTTCAAGACAAATCATTTGAACCGGAAAATTATCAATGTAAGCGTAGATTGTTGGTTCAATATTATCATCATTACTGTCGTCGGTATTATCTTCATCTTCATTTTCTTCAGATGATTCTGTATCGGATTCGCTAGTTTCTGTTGTATCCGTTTCAGTGTCAGATTCATCTTCGTCTTCATCGTTTGTTGATTCACTTTTTTCAGTATTATTTTTTAAATATACTTGTTCTATGTTTTCATCTAATTTCACATTTATGTCATTTGTAATATTAATAACGTCAATAACTGATACATTGGATAAATTATGAATATTTGATGATTTAGAAATATTAAGCTTCATTTTATTACCTCTTGAATTATTCATATTAAAATAAGAAATTGATTCATGATTTGTAATTTTAAACATCTTTCCTGCATTATTTAAGAAATAATTAGAACTATTTAAATATTCAAAATCATCTGAAATATTCATTTTAAATTTGTCTTGAATTGCTGAATAATTACCATAAAAATCAATTCCATGTTTAAAATTATGTGTGTGTAGTAATTGACTTGACAAAAAACTAAAAAAACAATCCACGTATGCAGTGTTATTATAGTATGCAATTTTTTTATCACAGTTGGTTGAATTGAAAGAAGGTAATGTATGAATAGATGGGTCATTAATATCATATTTTCCAATCATATATCTGATTGGGTCAAGTAAAGGTGAATATTTAATGAATATTGGTTTTGTACATATGGCTACGTATGATGTATCTAAAACTGTTCCTAAATCAACTATTTGATATCTATGATTCAAACAGATTGAATCATAATTTTGTTCATTCATATCAAAATATAGTGGGTATATTGGTTGAAAATTTTGAAATTTTTGGATATGGAATGGATTATAATTATGAGTTTTGTCATCCTCTGTTTGAATATATTGGTTTTCTAAACGGTTTAAGTCTAAAGGTTTCGCTTTATTATAATGAATTTGAAACCTTGTTGTTTTTTCAGTTGTTTTCATTTATAGGAAAAAATTATATTTTAATAGTGATATATAAACGCTATATCTAAAAATCTAAATAACTTGTATATTATGAGTTATTATATTTACGTTAATGAATGGTTTTCGGTTGATTTTACTGATTTAGGAATACAATCGAGTAATAAAATAAATCCTGAAAAAATAGATAATGATATATGCAGAAGTGTATTTAAACCAGAAAATATAATTGAAACTATCAATACATGTTCATTTTCTCTTTATTTTGAAGAAAATTCAAAAATTAAAGGAATTATATGTGTAACCAACTATGATAATAGTAAATACTGGGAAATAACATATATATGCACATCTGCTGATAAAAAAGGTTTAGGAACAGAATTGTTAAATAAATTAAAAAATATAGCAAAGAAAAACGTAAATGCAGTCAAACCAGTTATTATAATATACGGAATGGGTACAACAGATGATTCTTCCAATTTATATACTAAAAATGGTTTTAAAGATAATCAATATGTTGTCAAATATAACATTGATGGTGGAAACAAAACTAAACGAAAATATAAAAAAAAGAAAAATACAAAAAAACGTAAGAGTATTTTTTACAATCGAAAAACCAGGCTTCAAAAAAAATTCGTTTAGTAAAACTGTATTATATATTGGTATATTTATATTATATTATATTATTCATTTCATATAATGACATTAGAATTGAAAAAATTTAATATGAGAGATATAACATTCAAACCAGATGAGAACAAGGGGCCAGTAGTTGTTTTGATTGGTCGTCGTGATACAGGAAAATCATATTTAGTTCGAGATTTATTATATTACCACCAAGATATACCTATTGGAACTGTTATTTCTGGTACTGAAGCAGGTAATGGATTTTATAAAAATCACGTACCCAAATTATTTATTCATGACGAGTACAACACTGTATTAATTGAGAATGTATTAAGAAGACAACGAGCTGTTTTGAAAGAAGTTAAAAAGGAAATAGATACATATAAAAGAAGTACTATTGATCCACGTGCATTTGTAATTATGGATGATTGTTTATATGATCAATCATGGACACGTGATAAAATGATGCGTTTGCTTTTCATGAACGGACGTCATTGGAAGATAATGTTAATTATAACAATGCAATATCCATTAGGTATTCCACCAAATTTAAGAACAAATATTGATTATGTGTTTATTTTAAGAGAACCTTATTTAGTGAATCGTAAACGTATTTGGGAAAATTATGCTAGTATGTTTCCTACTTTAGAAAGTTTTTGTGCAGTTCTGGACAATACTACAGAAAACTTCGAATGCTTGGTAATTAATAACAACGCGAAATCGAATAAACTGATAGACCAAATATTTTGGTACAAAGCTCAAGACCATCCACCATTTCATTTAGGGAGTAAAGAGTTTTGGGAAATTTCTAAAAATATGGGGTCAGATGACGAAGACGAAGAATTTGATCCAAGTAAAACAAAAAAAGCGAATAAAGGCGCAAACATTAATGTTAAAAAAAGTAATTGGTAAATTATAAAATATTATTTTAATATATATAATGGCAAAAACACTGAAGCGTAGAAATTTTAAAAAAAATGGAGGAGGTTTATTCGATTTTTTTTTAAAAAAATCATCACCAGTAGAACCAGTAAAACCAGTAGAGGATAACCAAGTATCACCACTAGCACCAGTAAAACCAGTAGAGGTTAACCAAGTATCACCACTAGCACCAGTAAAACCACTAGCACCAGTAAAACCACTAGCACCAGTAGAGGTTAACCAAGTACCAATGAAACCACTAAAACCACTAGCACAAGTCGCACCAGTAAAACTACTAGCACCAGTAAAACCACTAGACTTTGAACAAAAACTTAATCAACGCGATATGCAATATAATGGAGGAAAGAATAAATCCAAGAAATCTAAAAAATCTAAAAAATCAAACAAATCTAAAAAATCCAAGAAATCTAAAAAATAAAAAATAATTTATAAATCAATATTTTTTATTTACTTTGCTCTATATGGAATAGCATAAGGATTACCTTGTAATGCATTTAATACATCAGGTGAATTTCGATCTAATTGTATCGTTTGATATAATGGTTCAGCTCCACTCATTCTACCCATATTATGAATAGAAGGTGATTCAGTAGTACCAATCGGGGCTAATGGACGATTATTAATTAAATAATTATCCTTTGGTCTTGCCGTCATATTAATATTTCCATCATATAAATTCATATTGCCTGGAACTAATCTGCCGTCAATAGTAGATGATTTAATATCATTGTTTCTTTGATTATACTCAGCTTCATATGAACGCATATCTTGCGAGCGTGCGCCGGCACTTGAATTACCTGCATAAAAGTAATTACCAGTGGTTTCGCGCGCATTATGAATTGGCTGTTGTTCTGCTACTTGATATGCACCTCCGCGCTGATTTGCATTAACATTCAAATGGAATTTAGATGATTCAGTTGTTTCACGAATAGTAGGTAATGGTTTATCATTTGGATCATACACATAAGAAGAAGATACATTTGATTTTGCGTTTTGATAAGGACGTAATGTTCCAATTGTATTTTCTTTTCTTGATGGACGAAGAGCATCCAATAATGGTGCTACAGCTGCACCAAATGCTCCACCGATGGCACCATAATAACTATTTTGTGCTGTTGAACTACGATTATTTGGATATGCTACTTTTGATTTCATACCATAATCAGATTCTGTTGCTCCATACTTACCATTTGCGCCAGCAGGAGTGAATGGAACACTACCTAATTCAATGCGATGAGTTGGCATATGTTCTCCATCAACATACAAATTTGATTTACCATACCCAGCAACACCTGCATATTCTGCAGTAGTTTCTGGACGATTTACAAATCGTTCGATTGGTACAGAACGTAATGTTGGACCTTTTTCTAAACCAGTTGTGGTTAAATATCGGTCTTGTCCAACTTCAAAACTACCATCTGGACGATGTTTTTCCATTACACCCAATTCACCACGTCTTGTAATATAATTCATTGCTGGACCTTCATGTCCTAATAACAAATGACCACTTGATTTTGGATTGGTAGCTACACGTAATTCATCGACTGTTTTTTCGTTCCATGCATTTCTGTTCATCATACCCGAATTAAACCCACCTGAACCTTCTGATGTAAATCCTAAACCTAAACCAGGTGCTACTCTCTGTTCTTCAAATGGTTTAACATTTGCCATTCGAGAACTAGGGTTAACACGAGATCGCATGAAATCAGTAGTATTTGGTGCTCCATTTGCCCATTGATAGTGTTCTCCTGGTGCAAATAATGGAGCTTGTTCTTTTTTAACAATTGTCTGAGATCCAGAACCAATATAGTTGTCTAAAACGGATTCATTCGCATTTGCATCGACATTTCTTGAGCGGATATTTCCACCAAAAAAAGGAACCATGTTATTATGGCGAAAGTAATCTTGATCGACCTTATCTCCAGTTAAAGAATAATAACTAGCATTAGGATTTGTACCTATACTATCACCAAATGGAGAATATGCATCTGTATTTGTTTGATTATATTGAGGATTAAAATATTTGTCAGTATATGCTCCAGCACCATCAAATTTATTTACTGTTGATAATTTTGATGTAAGATCTGTTTCAGCAGAAACTACTGGATATTGCGATGGATAATTTTTGTCAAGTACATCTACATTCGGTAATTTACTTCTATTTTGAAAATTATCTTTTTTCTTAGATTGATTTGAAATTATATATAATCCACCCATGGCTAATAATGGTATTCCGATTTCCATGATAATATATTGTAATATATATTATCACGTTTTTTTTTTCTGGAGAAACATACATAGATAGAATTAACAATTTCCACCAATACACATAGATTTACCAGTCAAGTAATAATCGGTATTACTATTACCATCTACTATTGGAACATTACGTATATATTTTGTTTTCTCTAAAATACGTGTACTCTCATTATTAATAAATGGAATTTCTGTTTTTCCTTGAACATTGTGAAAAGAATAATTCCAACGAGTTTGTTCTAAATCTCTAAACATCCACGCTGGGTGCGTTGCTCTTGATTCGTCTACAAATGAAGGTAATGTAGAATATTCACGAGCAACACTATAAGGCGTCTTTGATTTGTAATCAACTACGTCGTGTGTAAGTTTTCTAGAAATACCTTTTAAATCTGTATCTAATTCGATTGTATTTGTTCGCAAATTTGCACCCCACCCCTGCAATCTAATTTGTGGATCTTCGAAGAACGGTAGATTCAATCCAGGTCCAGGTGCATCTAATTGATATCTACCCAATCCAGTGCTTTCTTGTAAATGTTTTTTTATTCTTGCAGGATCATCATGAAAACGGGTAAATGCCATTTTTTAATCTATAATATTATAATATTATTATATTATAGTATAGAATGAAAATAGTATAGATTGAAATTAAATAAAAAAATATATAAACGTTTTTTGTTGTTTAATATTATCTTCAAATGAATTCAACTGCTAAAACTCCAAAATTATGCCTAAACATGATTGTTAAGAATGAAAGTAAAATAATTACACGTTTGTTTGATTCTGTCTATAAAATAATAGATAGTTATTGCATTTGTGATACAGGAAGTACCGATAATACAATAGAATTAATTGAAAGCTATTTTCGTAATAAAAAAATTCCAGGTAAAGTAGTTCAAGAAACATTTCGTGATTTTGGATACAATAGAACTTTTGCTCTACAACAATGTGAAAATATGGAAAATGCTGATTATATCTTATTAATGGATGCAGATATGATGTTAAAAATATCTGATAAATTTGACTTAACCAAGTTTAAAACCAAACTGAGTGAATTTGATTTGCATAATATATTTCAAGGAAGTGAAAGCTTCTATTATAAGAACGCGCGTATTGTTAAAAATAGAATTGGAATGAAATACTGGGGTGTTACCCATGAATATGTTCAAACGCCCAATGGTACTACGACGAATACGTTTCATATGAATGATATATTTATTATGGATGTTGGAGATGGTGGTAGTAAAACTGATAAATTTCAACGTGATATAAAGCTACTTTCTAATGCATTGGAGAAAAATCCAGACAATGATAGATATACATTTTATTTGGCAAATAGTTATAAGGATTGTGGTCAATACCAGAATGCAATTGATACATATAAAAAGAGAGTTAAATTGGGCGGGTGGATAGAAGAAATATGGTATAGTTATTTTGCAATGGGTAGGTGTTATAAATGGTTAGGTGATATGGATCACGCAATTACAAGTTGGTTAAATGCATTTTCTGTTTTTCCTGAACGTATCGAAAATTTATATGAAATAGTTCATTATTACAGAGAAACTGGTAAAAATGAATTGGCATATATTTTTTATAAAATAGCAGATGATAAAAAGAGACAAAATAAAAATTTCGATTATTTATTTTTAGAAAAAGATGTTTATAATTACAAATTAGATTATGAATTAAGTATTATAGGATATTATCATAATGTAGATAATTATGATTTAGCAAGGTGTAGTATGAATTTAATGGCTTACTATAATATCGAAGCTTGGATTTTTAACAATGTTTTAAGCAATTATAAGTTTTATTCTCCAAAAATAGATGTAATAGAAGATGAACGTTTATGTGAATTCGAAAAAATAGGCAATGAATTAATTAGATCATCTGAATTTAAATCGAGTACTCCGTCATTATGTTTTCATAACAATGAATTAATAATCAATGTAAGATACGTTAATTATCATATTAATGATAGTGGTGGTTATGAGAATAAAGAACATATAATAACACATAATGTATTCACGCGATACAATACTCTTGGAAATACATTTATTCAAATTCAAGACGACGAAATCATAAAATATAATAAAATGTATGATGACCGTTATGTTGGATTAGAAGACATGCGGCTGTTTTCGTATAAAGGCAAATTATTATACAATGCCAACCGTGGAATAGGACAAAGCAATATTGTAGTAGAACACGGTGAAATTGATTTAGATACTGGTTGTACAAAATCGGTTTTATTAAAATATGAAAAACAAAAAGAAATCGAAAAAAATTGGGTTTTGTTTGAAGATGGTAAGGGAAATTTAAAATGTATTTATTCGTGGCATCCTCTTGTAATAGGTGATATTAATAATGAAACTGGTGATTTCATAGTATCCAATGTTTTATCTACAGCAAATATATTTAATCATTTCAGGGGATCGGCTAATGGAGTTAATGTAGACGGTGAAATTTGGTTTTTATGCCATGTAGTATCTCATGAGAACAGACGTTTCTATTATCATGTAATGGTAGCATTAGATAAAAACACATTTAAAATTACAAAATATACACCGTTTTTTACTTTCGATAAAATGCCAGTGGAATATACTTTAGGTATGGTTTATAAAAATGGTTCTTTAACAATTGGATATTCACTATTGGATAGAGAAACAAAATATACAGTAGTACCAAAAAAATGGTTTGAACAAATGTTTCAACGTATTGGATTTAGATAACTATTTTTTTTGTATTTTGCGCGATAACTTCACCAACGTATTCTCCTTTTTGAATATTTGAAACAGTAGTATAAATAATTTCACATTTTTTTACAGAAGAACTTGATGAATAAGACTTGCATAAACACGCGCATCGTTTTATTACTTGTTTCGGAATTTTATTTATCGGTTCTTCTGTTTTAAGAAATATATGCGATGAAGGCGCATTTGCTACATGAAACCATATATCGGTTTGTTGTGAAACATCAATTAGATCCCAATTGTCTTGTTTATTTCTGCCAATAAATATTTCATAATCGGTGTTTTGAAAATTCATTACTTCAATCTTCATTTTACTTATATTATGTTAATAAAAAATAGTAATATATTATTATTTTTTATAAATTTATTTCAATTTTAGGGTTCAGACATAGGGGGCTATAGGATTATACAATGCAGTTTTGCAACAACCAAACGTTTTTCTATGCCATTGTGTAATGCCGTGTTCTTTTATTCCAACTAAATGTTTAGCAGTTCCATATCCTACATTTTCGTGCAAATTATACCTGGTTTTTAGTTCCGGATATTCTTCACATAATTCTAGAATATATTCATCGTGTGCATTTTTAGCCAAAATAGAAGCCGCTGCAATAAATGAGTATGTATTATCTCCCTTTTCAACCGTAATGTGTGGTATTTCAGTTATGGTTTCTGTTGTTTGATCAAATATAGTATAAGGTATAAAATCATTACCATCAATTACAAGTAATGTATCTTTTCCATCTGAACTGACTTTTAATAATACTTGTTTGATGCATTCGCGCATTCCTTGCAACACTGCTTGTCTGATATTTATTTTATCAATTATATCTGGTTCAATATAATGAACATGCCATGCGGTTGAATTTTCTTTAATATAGTCGGATAATTCGCGCATTTTTTTCATAGAATGTATTTTTTTACTATCTTTCATTTCTGAATGTGAGAAAGAATCGCCTTTAGGTAAAATTGTTGCGGCTACATATAATCTACCAAATAAAGGACCTCGCGCGCATTCATCTACACCAATTTCATATGTATTATTAATATCAACATATTGTTGCAGTGGTTCTACTTGTTTTTTAGGCATTATATTAACAGGATTGTTTTAATATTTTATGAATAATAGAAATAAAAAATCAATTTTATATTCTATTTTGTTTTTTTGTATGAAAATATATATATAATTACAGTATAGAATGTTTAATCTGAAATTTAAATTAACACCCTTTTGGTTATTTATTATATTGTTAACCGTTTTAATAATATCAATTGTTATAGGAATTAATACAAACAAACGCGAGGAAGGATTTATAAGTTATTATTATGACAAACCTTCATTAAACACGGTTGATGTAAGTGGTTATTATAATACTGGTTCATATAAATTATATGATAACATATTTTTCGATAGAAGCAATGGTAATGTATTGTATGTTTATGGAGATGCATCAAATAGTACTCTACCGGTCGATGTTTATGGTAGAACTGTATCTAAAATAATAATAACCGATCGTTATGGTAATCAAACTACAAATGTAAAAAATTCTAATGGAGAAATACCAAGATTAACAAGACCTACTGGTGCGCAATATTCCGAATTAGTTAATTCATATTCATCATTTGAGATAAATCCTTTATCGGATTTCAATGAAAAAACTAATAACGCATTATTTTATATTCCATGGGGTCAAAAAACATACGTTCACGTTGTTGATTTATCAACAAATACTGCTGCTACAAGATATCAAAATATTTCTACTTTCTTATTTAATGCTAATTCGGCTCCTGTAATAAGTCCATATATACCAATTGATTCAAGTTTTAGTATTGATGATTCGATTGTAGCAAATAGTCCAGCAGTTAATTTGTGGATTGTAGACCCATCTCACGGAGATTTATATCAAATTAATAACCATATTTATTTCAAGAAAACAAATGGAACATTGTTTGTAAAGAATAGTGCAGCAAATCTAAAATACGATATATATAAAAGAAATTCGGGAACAAATACAAAAGGTATTAAATACACTGATTCTGAATATAGTGCTGATAATAGCAATAATATAGTATCAGTACCATTCAAACCATGGAGTTTAACTGAAACAAACAGTAATAGATTAGTTGTATTTATACCAGACGACAAAAATACAGTTATCGCTATAATAAAGAAAACAAGAGGAGTTAAAAATTATGAATTGGAAAATGTTAAATTGTTTAATACTGATGGCAATCTGATAAATCCTACTAATGGTCAAGTAATACCCGGAAATACTATTGTTTATGATAGTTCTTCGAATAGATCTGGCTCTTCTTCTGGCTCTTCTTCGGCTTCTGGAAGTAATATGCCAACTAATTTAAGTGAAGATTATTACAAATGGTATTGGTATTGGAATACAACTGGAGGAACAACACTACCAGTTCATTTTTCGGAAGATTATTTATTGAAAACACAAATTGTACCTCCGGTTTGTCCATCTTGTCCATACTATGGAAAATGCAATTCATGCAGTGAATCCTCCAGTAAGGTAGATAAAAAATCAGATAAAGAAGAAAAAACGAATAAACCTATATCAGATTCTTATAATAAAACACTTGATACTACTAGTGATCTACTAAAATCCACTGGTTCAGGCGCTACAAATTTAGCCAAAGAAACTGTTTCAGAAACAACCGATTTATTAAAATCAGCAGGTTCAGGTGTAAGTAGTTTTATTAAGGATAGTGCTTCTGGTATTGGAAAATTTGCCAAAGATACCGCTTCAGGAACAGTTGGTTTGGCCAAAGATACCGTTTCGGGAACAGTTGATTTAATCAAAGATGCTGGAAAAGGAACATCCAATTTTATAAAAGATTCAAATAGACAGCAACGTTTATATGGCGCGTCAAATAATTCTATTGGATACAATGCCTCTCCAGTTCAAGGTTCTTATGGCGTATCAACCACAAATACATCAACACCATTAATACCAGGCCAACCAGTTGGACCAATGAATCCATACACATATAATGGTGCATTATCACAAAAACCATCATCAAATTTCATTCCATTAACTGCAGATTTCAGTAAATTTGGTAGATAAACATTCGTTTTATATATAAATGTCAAATCAGTAATTCGTTTGATATTTATTCGTTTGAAATAAACATAAAAAATAATTGGTAAAAATAGTAAGAATGAATATAAACCAGGTTCTCGGAAGAGAACAAATATCACAAGAAATAAAACAAATTTTACATAATTTTGATGATAATTGCAAAAAGCTTGATTTTAAAAAAGGAATATACATCTATGGTTCTCCAGGATGCGGTAAAACTCATTTTATAATGAATTTATTAAAAGAAATGAATTATGATGTAGTTAAATACGACGCAGGAGATGTTCGAAATAAATCATTAATTGATACAATTACAAATAATAACATTTCAAATAGAAATGTTCTCCATATGATGACAAAAACTGTTAAAAAAATAGCAATTGTTATGGATGAGATTGATGGAATGAATAATGGCGACAAAGGTGGAATTACAGCACTAATCAAATTAATTCGTCAGAAAAAAACAAAAAAACAAAGATTAGAAGACATAACATTAAATCCTATCATTTGTATTGGAAATTATTTATTTGATAAGAAAATGAGAGAACTTATGAAAGTTTGTAATACATTTGAATTAAAACTTCCAACTACAACACAAATATCAAAAATATTGGACAAAACTATTCCAAATATACCAATGAAGTCGCATGTATTGGAATATATACAAGGTGATATGCGAAAATTGCAATTTATACAAAAAATATACAATAATAATCCAAAAACATTAAGTGAGAATTTGATAAAACATATTTTGCTTTTAAAATCATACAATGAAGATTCAAAAAATATTACAAAAATGCTGATTAACGAAAATATTCCGATTGAAAAACATAACACTATAATGAATGAAACGGATAGAACAATTATTGCATTAATATGGCATGAAAATATAGTTGATGTAATTTCAAAATATCCACAAAATGAATCTTATCCATTCTATTTGAAAATATTAAATAATATGTGTTTCGCTGATTATATGGATAGAATTACATTTCAAAATCAAATATGGCAATTTAATGAAATGAGTTCATTAATCAAGACATTTTATAATAACAAACTATATCACGAAACATTCACAAATAAGACGAAATTCGATTCAGAAGTAAGATTCACTAAGGTTTTAACCAAATATTCGACAGAATATAACAACCAATTATTTATTTATAATATGTCGCAAAAATTAGATATGGATAAAAAAGATTTAATCGCGTTTTTCCAAGAATTAAGACTATTTTATGGTAAAGATTTTTATAATCAAACTGATAAAATAAACATAGTTGAACAATTATTTGAAGATTATGGTATTAATAAGCTAGATATAAAAAGAATGTATCGTTATTTAGACAAAAATGTAAAGAAAGATACGGATTCGTGTATGGACGAAGAAATATTTGATGAATTATAAATTATATGACTATTTTAACTTCAGGCTCTAATTTGGACCTTTCTTTTATAATTTCAATTGGTTTTATTAATGGTTCGTTTGATTTCGCTGGCGTGGGGGTTAATTCAAGATTTGATATTTTGCTCTTTAATTCTTGAATTTCTATTTGTAATATTTTTTCGTTATTGATATGATTTAATAGTTTGTTTGTTAATTCGATATTTTCCTTCCGAATTTGTTCTATTTCATTCGTTGATGGACTATTACCTTGCATTTGAAATTTAACCAACTGTTTTTGCAACTGCGAAATGATATTCTCTAATTCGCTATTTTTACGAATAAGTTCTTGTCCTTGTTGCTGCATAGAATTAATCATATTTACAGCTTCAGGTAATCCGATTTTAACGGGTTCTTTACCTGGCGCCTGCATAATAATATGTTGATCGTTTTGTTCGTTCATTATTTTTTGTCGTTTTTCAGTAATTTCTTTAATTTGTTCTAAAACGTCAGGTTTCATTGTAGGATCACCTGGTTTATATTTATCTAATAAACGATCAATGTCTTTAAGAAAGAATTTTTTGATTTTATCCTCATCTTTATATTTAATAAACATATCGATTGTTTTATTCGACTCTTTCATATAGTCAGGATGCGGATTTAACAACAAATTTTTTTTATCAAAAGTGTTATGTATATGAGAAAACACTAATATAGTTTTTAACGGGTCCAATTGAACCATTGGAAATGAATATTGTTTTAAGAATTCAGCTTCTTCTGCCAATGAAGCGTTTTCATTATATCTAGTCATACTTAACAATTCTCGTTTAAATGCAAACGTTCCAGCAGTTGAATGATTTGGACCATATGGACCAGCCTGATACATTTTTTGTATATGTTTAAAGTAAATATATAATTCACTTGATCCTGCAATAAGAACGTCCTTTCTTTCTTGCAATTTTTCTACAGCGTGTTGAATACGTTCCGGAGGGTAATAATCGTCGTCATCCATATAAACTAATATTGAACCGGTTGATTTTTCATGCATTAAATTTCGTTTTGCGCCTAATGTCATTTTTTTATCAATTTGAAAATATTTGATTTGTGGAATATTTGCAGAATCTACCAAATCTTTTATTTTATCTGTTCCGTCATCGATAATAATCCATTCAATTCTATCTTTTGGATACGTTTGATTTCGAAAACATTCAAACATAATTGGAATAAATGGACGACGATTAAATGTAGGAGTACATACCGATACAAGCGGCATGATTTTTTTTGTTTGTGATTTCTTCTTAGTCATTCAAAATATTGTTATCTATTATAATAGATAAAAATATTCTATATTGTTTTTTATTCTTTTTATTGTTATTCAGTTTTATTGAAAAAAAATATCACCAAATTTTCTTAATTTTGTAATTCCTATACAAAGTATCATTATCAATGAAATTATAATTAATGACATTTTAAGCTCATGATTATCTAATTCTAAAGCATACACTATAATAGAATTAAATAGAACCAATATAATTGCTATGGAAAAAATATACATATAAATTACATTCGTAATACTTTGTAAAAATTGGAATATATAATCCCAAAATGTTTTATTTTTACATTCGTCTGTAGCATTGCATGTCTTCAATTCGGGTTTTTCTATAATAGAATCTCTAATAAATTGTTCAATTAATTGGATGGTTTCACCGATTGATTTTTTCGAATAAATTGGAATAGCGAAAAATGAATAGATAAACAAATATATGCAAACAAATATTGCAGCCAAAGATACACAAAAATGTGAAAACATCATTCGAATTAATCCACTTATAGCATTAAATGCGGCTATAAACATGAATAAGGGAATCTCGAAATTTTCCCAAAATGATTTTATATAAGAACCCGCAATCAATGTATGTAAAAATGGATATGTAGTAAAAGAAGCAGAACGTTTGCCAAAAGTTTCTCCGGGAATATCTCTTGCAAAACAAACTTGTAATGATTGGAAAAATAAATTTTTTAAATAAGCTCCGATTTTTACAAATGAAGTTGAAATTATTATAAATAAAAATACCCATTTCATATTAACCGTTTTAATATAATCCACTACAACGGGAGATACAATTGTAAATACATAATCTAATAATGCTACTGGAGATATAACAAACTCAAATAAATATTTAAAGAGTTTATTCATAAATTTCAATATACTCCATTCTGAATTTTCGAATAAATTAATATTAATGCTTTTGGTAATTACATGTTCTCCATCTTTACCGTCGTCGTATTTAAAACACCAAATAAAAAACCAATTATAAACAATGAATAAACTTATAAACAGATATATGAACTCTTTCATTCGTTTAATTACAATTCGTTTATCTGAATTATTTGCTTTGTTCTTAGACAATGTTTTTGCTATAATAATTCCTAATTTTTTTATAATATAATCAATGTAAATAATTGGATATTTAATGTATAGAATAACTGACCTTAATGTTGTTAAAAACTTAGTTTGTTGATTTTCTTTACACCATCTATCGCCTTTTGATTTTTGTTTTACTTCTTTCTCGAACCCCTTGATTACATCAATTTCTTTTTTTAATTCGTTATCTGCAAAATCTCTATTCTTTAATGATAATGCTTTATTTAAACTTTGAGCAATTTCTATCATATTTTGTATTTTTGTTTTTTTTTGTGATTCATTCTTTTTATCAACCTTTTTATCAACCTTTTTACTGGTTGTTTCAAAATTTTCAATTATGTCTTTGTTAGTGTTTGTATAATCATATTCATCTACATCATAAATGCTTTCTAATATAGGATTTTTTGAAAAACCCTTTCGTTTTTTATTTATTTTTGTTATCTTTCTTTCAACTTGGATTATTTCAGGAAATTCAGTTGTATTATTTTGGAATTCTTCTATTTTATTGTATTGTTCTCCATTAGCTAAATCTTTTTCTTCTAATCTATTTTTTTTCCATATAGTTGTTTCTTCTTCTTTATCCATTATAATATTATGTATCCTATATTATAATATTATAATATATGTTTTCTTATTATTCCGAATTTTATCGTGCATACATTAATCCCGCATTTCCACCAATAAATGATAATACATTATATCGCTCTTCAAATACAGTTAAGTTATAATTATATTCAAATAGTTGCCAGTTTTGTTTATTAACACCAATTGCATTTCCATCTCCATCACAAATTATATTAAAGCTTGAATTGATACTATCAAATTCGGGAGAATATGTGGTAATTTCCATTTCTATATTTTTGAACTTGCTCATATTTATTGCACCGGATGGTTGATATTCAAATGGACTACTATTTAAACAAAAATTATAACAGTATAATCCTTCTTTTGCTGAACCTTGAGTCCTTATGTATTTTTCTATATAATCAAACACGCCACTGGTTAATGTATTTTCCCTATATTCTCCATTCAATAATATTCCCATGGTAATTAATATATTTTTTTGATTCACTGAAGTGTAATCGCCTGTAGTATAAAATCCAGTAATACTACCATCTTTATTATACTGTGGGCCTTTAATAATACCCATATTATATGCATCTTGATACCATTTATTAGGTATCGTAGACGGTGCTATAACTATATCAGACGGCAACGAACTATATGGCCAATTGCTATAATTACTCCATTCATTACGCATATTAACATCATTCCGTTGTAAATAGAACATCCAATTTGCTACCATTCCGCTAGAACTTAACTTAACACGTTTTGAACCTGTAACATTTTCAAAGTCATATTTAAATATATCTTTTACTAAATATAATTGATCTTTTGCTGCAAATAATTGAGCTTCATCTTTTGATAGAAAACAGTAAGTAGCGATTAGATGAATATCAGCGTTCCAAATGTTTATTTTGTTCTCATAATAACTCGAATCCATAAATACAGAAGGCGGTGTTTGTAAATATCTATACATTTGAAACTGTGGTTGATTAAAATCTGGTTGTAAATATGGAAATGAATTATCTGGATCAAAGACATCACGTACTTGAAATAATTCTTGGATAGGTCTTACTGTAACTGTTATTTCTAATTCATTGTATTGCAATGCAACTAACGGAAATGCACAACGACTATCTAATGTAAACCAACTATTTATAGGAATATACAGTGTTCTACCACGAATTGATGGTTCTGAACCAGTAGAACTAGATGAATAAAATGATGAAGGATAAGAATTTATACGAGAATTTGCATTTGCAGGGTCATTGAATTCGGTAATATTTCCTGTCATTTGATTATATAATTTTTTTTTTTCTCCACTAAAATCACGTTCTACCATACATGCAAAATATTCACCAGTATATTTTTGTAATGTAATCCCACCGCATGTTATGGATACTTCGCGAATCATATGCGAACCTAAATCTTTAATCCATTTAAAATCATATGGTGCCCATTGATCATTTGTTGATTCACATGGATGATATAATGGACTCCAAATATCAGGTATCGTAATTGATACATAAGTATCCATTAACAGTTCCGCATATCTCTTCACTTTAAATTTAAATATAGAATCTTCGGTTAAACGTAAATCGCGACTACCTTCATAATCTAATCTAAACTTTTGTAAACCAAAGTTTGTATATTTAGAATATGTTATATTAAAGAAAGTTTTAGTCGGGGAACCAGTTAATATTACATTATTGTTCCCTTCTGAAATAATATTTAGTAATCCACCTGGCATGAGTTTTATATTATAATATAACTATAATTTATATTATAATATTAACATAAAATAAATGTCAAATTTAAAAAAGATTGTAATATTCATCATTATTTTTATAACCATATATATTTTAACACGATTATTACAAAAACGTAATGATATCAAAACCCAAATGAGTAAAGAAGGATTTTTAGGATTTTCATCCAAGAATTCTGAAATAAATTCCGTGAATAAAAACAAAAATATTGTTGGAATAGCGAATTACCAGGTTGAAAAAGCGAATTTACCATTGCGTGAATATTGTATTAAATCATCCTATAATACAGCTCAGACTGGTAATTATGTTAGTATTGATATGATTAACTTTGTATTAGCAAGAGGAGTACGATTCTTGGATTTTGAAATACTATCAGTTGATGATATTCCTTATGTAGCCTATACTAGTGATTCTGAATACAAAAATATAGATAGTCGCAATAAAATAAAATTTATTGAAGTAATTAACACAATCGCAAATAATGCATTTATGAATCCATCACCAAATCCAGGGGATCCTTTATTCGTTAATTTAAGAATCAAAACAAATAATAAAGAATTATTTGAAAAAATCGCAATGACAATTGATACTAATCTTAAACCACGCTTATATACAGGTAAAGTTTCAGGCGATACAAAATTATCTCAATTAATGGGAAAAATTATTTTTATTATAGACAAAACTACTGCCCCTGAATACATGAAATATCCTCAATGTAATAGTTCTGATGAAAATGTACCATGTTATAATCTTGACAATTATATGAATATGGAAAGTGGTGGTGATAATTTACGTATATATTCATATAGCCGCATAACAAATCAAGCAATTACACCGCCAGAGATTCGTGATGATGGATTAACTACCGATACAATTAACTATAAAATGGTTATACCCGACGCAGGAACCAGTATGAAAATATTTGGAATTTTAAGAAATCCTAATTTTGATACTTTAGTCGCAGATTATGGCGTTCAAATTGCATGCTATCGTTTCTATGAAAATGATACAAATTTAATGAATTATGAAGAAGCGTTTAGTAAGCATAAAAGCGCATTTGTTCCTATTTCAAAAATGATAAAATATCTGGAACAACAAAAGTAATTATATGCGAATAAAAATATTATTTTATTATATACAATCTATATTATAAAATATAGAATGAGTTCTGAATTATTAAAAAATAAAAAAATAAAAAAATATGACACAGAAATATGCAATGAGTCTATGACGTTTCAAGAGTGCGAATTAGCTATTTTGCGCGAGGCGGTTGATGAAAATGATAAAATTATATCAGAAAAAATTGCGAATAGTGAGGAGGTTAAAAAAATGATTTCTATATTGGAAGATTTTTTATCAAAAAAACAGAATATTTGCTATGGCGGAACTGCTATAAATAATATTTTACCAAAGCAAGCGCAGTTTTATGATCGCGATATTGAAATACCAGATTACGATTTTTTTAGCCCAAATGCATTAGATGATGCAAAAGAATTAGCAGACATATATCATAATTCAGGATTTTCAGAAGTTGAAGCAAAAGCAGGTATGCATTATGGTACATACAAAGTATTTGTGAATTTTATTCCAATTGCAGATATAACATATTTGCATTCAGAAATATTTGATTCTATCAAAAAAGAAGCGATTAAAGTCGATGAAATTTTGTATGCTCCTGCTAATTTTTTACGTATGAATATGTATTTAGAATTATCTCGTCCAATGGGTGATGTATCTCGCTGGGAAAAAGTATTGAAACGATTAAATCTATTAAATAAATACTATCCATTGGATCCAATGATCAATTGCTATAATGTCGATTTCCAACGAAATATGGATAACGATTCAGAATATTCAAATAAATTGTATTATATTATTCGCGATTCTTTAATAAAACAGGGAGTTGTTTTCTTTGGTGGGTATGCTAGTAGTTTGTATTCAAAGTATATGTCAAAAAACAAACGTCATTTAGTTAAGCAAATACCAGATTTTGATGTTATTTCTGAAGAACCTGAAAAAACTGCAAATATTGTTGTTGAAAATTTGAGAGAACGTGATTTCAAACATGTTAAGATTATTAAACGCGCCGCAATTGGAGAACTTATCCCCGAGAGTTTTGAAATTCGGATTAAAAAAGAGACTATGGCGTTTATTTATTATCCAATTGCTTGCCATAATTATAATATAATAAAAATAAATGATTTTGATGTTAAAATCGCTACAATTGATACCATTTTAAGTTTTTATCTTGCATTTTATTATACCAAACAACCGTATTATTTCAAAGATCGTATCCTATGTATTGCAAAGTTTTTGTTTGAAGTACAACAAACAAATCGCTTATCTCAACGTGGATTATTAGAACGTTTCAGTATTAATTGTTATGGAAAGCAACCTACTATTGAGAACATTCGTGCTGAAAAAGTAGAAAAATATCGTGAATTAAAAGATAAACGTGGAACACGCGAATATGATGAATGGTTTTTAAAATATACTTTTCAAAAAGACAATGAAAGTAGTACTAGTAGTAAAAAAACAAAAAGGGTTAAAAAAACGAACAGTAAGAGAACAACCTCTTTAAATAAAACAAAGAAAAAGGATAATAGTTTTCTGATCTAAAAATAGATAATAAAAATAGATAATAAATATATGATTATTATATTTATTATATAATATGGATCAAATAGTCGGAAAAGAGTTTGTTGGTATGATACATGACGCAACCAGTAATAACGAACTTGATGGAGAACATGATTTATATGTTCATGTATATGAATTAGGAGATATATTGGTGAATGTTAAAACGAAATATGATATCCCAAAAAACAATTGGGTTAAAATTAAAATTATTAGCCAAGAAAATAATATAGTAATTGGAGAACTTGTCGAAATTATTAATGACAGAATTGATACAATTATAGAAGAAAAATTCCATTTAACTAAAATCCGTTCTAGTTTAAAAGAACCTATCTATACAAATGCAGGAAATAAAGAACATCGCGATTTAACCCATCATAGTGTATTCACCATTGATTCGGATATTACAACAAATGACTGTGAGCGTGGATTTAGTGTTCAATATATTGATGATATTACACACATATACATTCATATCAGTGATGTAGTACACTATATTAATCCTACTCATCCAAATTTTGATTCGATTATTAAGCGTGGAAATTCATTTATAGGAGATAAGACAAAATGGGGTATGCTTCCAGAAGTTTATTCTGATTTTATATGTTCTATTTTACCATTGAAAAATACATACGCAATTACATTGGAATTCACATATAATGAAAATGAAATACAATTTGTAGATTGGTACTATTCAACGGTTCGTTCTAATATGCGTTATACATATCAAGATGTAGACGATCTTATCGATTTTGATAAATTATATAATCAAGACTTATTTATATTATGCGAAAGTGCAATGCATATTAAAAAGTATTTGAACGATTTTGATTTATCGATTTCATCGATTTCACAAAATGCCGTTAAATATTGGTTATTGTATGTTAATAAAATCATGTCGTCTGAAATAGGATCAATTTATCGTGTTAATCTTACTCCTGAAAACGAAAAATTCGAATTATTGAATAATTATATTAAATATTATCATCCGAATCTAACAATTGATATAAATAATCGGGAAGAAATTGTAAATTTTGTTGAAAAATACGATACGCCGTTATTGTATTTTATATTGGAGGAAGTAATTAAACGCGGAGAATACAGTGATGAAAATCAGTTTCATTATGGAATTGGAAGTCATAATTATACCCATTTCACTTCACCGATAAATCGTGCTTGTGATTTATTAAATCAATATTTATTAAAATGGGTTAATTTTAAGGAAGATGTAGTAGTAGATATTCCAAAATATGTGAAATATATGAATCATGCCGAATCCAAACAATGCAAAATCTATAAATTTATACAAAAATATAATATTTATCAACGTACAGATGTTGGTGATGTATTCAATGGAGTCGTAATTGAAACGAATATCGATTTTTTAGTAGTTTATATTGAAGAATTACACGCAAAATATCAGGTTGATTTGCCAAATAATCTTTCGCTTAGTATGTTTCAAAATATAAGCGTTATAGTAAAATCTATTATGTTTGATAGAATTGAATTTGCAGTTTTATGTGAATGAATAAGTTATATGTAATCACTCATTTTTAGCTTGAAAGAAATCAAGGAAATCTAAGAAGAATATAATATTATAT
>Ga0214921_10001637_pt1 | contig 37662 bp, 13 predicted proteins | sample LL1505_MetaG_FD_177992 | JGI IMG/M metagenome (GOLD analysis project Ga0214921, IMG submission 177992) | Freshwater microbial communities from Lake Lanier, Atlanta, Georgia, United States - LL-1505 | ecosystem: Environmental > Aquatic > Freshwater > Lake | place: USA: Georgia | collected...
ACAGAAAAACCAAAAAAAGCAAAAAAAAAAACACAATTAACAGAAGAACCTGAAAAAGCAAAAAAAAAAACACAATTAACAGAAGAACCTGATAAAACTAAAACAAAAGCAAAAGCAAAAGCAAAAACAAATGGTAAAATTAAAAATTTATTTAAAAAAAATCCTAAAAGTTCAAAAATGATTGCAAAATTAGCTGAAACAAAAAGAGCAATTATGAAATTAGTATCAAGAGTTAGTAATACTATTAGTAAAGCATTTAGAATGGGAAAAATGATTGCAGAAGCAGCTGTCACACAAACACAAAATTTATTTAAAAGTGGACAATTGTCTACTACTGCTTTAAAAGCATTACAAGCTGGAGCTAAAACAGGAACTGATCTTGCACGAGCAGCCGGAAATGCATTACAGGCAGGAAGGACTGCGATGTTTGCAAATCCGATAGGAGCTTTAATGATAGCAGTAACTATAATTAATCTTGCAGTTGATGCTGCTGATCCAGCAGGTTATAATATATTAGATAAATGGAAAGAAGTAAGAGAACAAATTAAAAGTGATGTTCAAGCAATAATTGATGATTTAAACGCCGAATCTGATGGTGAACCGGTTATATATCCTTCAAGAGTTGGACCTATTGATATTTTAGGTTTAATGCCTGCACCAGAAAATGTTCATGATCCCGAAGATCCAGATAGTACTATGTTACATTATTTAATTCAAGAAAATATAAATACAATTTTAGATGATGATAAAGATCCTGATCTCGAAAAATTATATAATGAAATTAATAAAACATTAGATCCTTCAGATTCTGAATATGAATCACAGATAGATGAAATAAAAAGTAATTATTTAGATGATAATTATGATATACTATTAAATAAAGTTTTTAATAAAATATGTATAGATTATGGTGGAATGATGACAAATGATACAAATCCTGTTTGTATGTTTACAAAAGATAATTGTATAGATGATCCTCCTAAATTAAAATCTGTTATAAAATTATTAAATCCAGCAGATCTTTCTGAAAATACTCCAAGTGTTCCTGGAGTATGTACTGAAATCCCTGATTTAAGTTGGAATCCAGATCCATGTGGTCCCCCTGATCAACAAAGACCAACAAAACCAGATTGTAGTGGTGGGACAATTGCTTCTCTTTCATCATATGATATTGGAAAAGGATGGAGTGATAAAAAAGGACAATGTACAGCTATAAATGCGAGTATAAAGACTATGTGTGAATTAAATAATATGTATTATGATGTAGATAATGATATGTGTTTAATTACAAAAGAAATGTGTTTATCTAAGGCAGGTAAACCAGTATTACAAGAGGATGGAACATATGATTGTAAAATACCAATAGGTCAAAGTTTATTAGAAACTTTTTTTGGTAAAACATTATCTAGATCATTAATACAAACTTTTGACATGGAACAATATGGTCCTTGTGAATCAGGAGATATTGATAATGGAGATAATGCATTTGTTAAACAATGTAATTTAGTATTTAATCCATTATGGTTTGATAAATATCTTTTAAAATTAAATACTGAAAGTCCATTACAAATTGCGGAAAATCTTGCAAAAGCAACAGCCGAAAAAATAGCAGCAGAAGTTGTAGTACAAGGACTCAATACTGTAACTGGTGCTGGTTATTTATCATGTGCGGCAGCTATGGCTGCTCAATATACATGTAGACAAAAATGTAAATCTGGTGAGAAAGAAGTTCTTGGTGTTTGTTGGATTGATAATCCCAAATTAAGTGATCCACCATGCGAACCAGGTTATAATTTTGATGGTGTAACAACATGTAATGCAAAAAATGTGTTTACAGCTTTAACTAGTCCTCCGCCCAATCAATGTCCAGATGGTTTTAAATATAATGGTTCTATGTGTGTAAAAAGATCTTGTGATAATGGTGATAAAGATACTGGTGAATTAACATGTCAAGAAAAATGTAAAGATGGTTTTAAAGATAATGGTGCAGGTTTATGTGTTAGTAATAAAACAAATCCAACTACAATACCAATAAGAGAAACGTGTGATAAATATTATAAATTTGATGGTTTAACAACATGTTGGATGGATCCACTGATTGCAGATAGAGGTACTTTAATACCACCAGATCAATGTGATCCAGGATATTCTTTAACAGGTATAACGTGTTGGGAAAATTGTGGAGATGGAGAAAAAGATAAAGGAGCAACGTGTGAAAAATGTCCAAATGGTTATAATAATAATGGAGCAACATTATGTTATGAATCATGTGATACAGGTTATAATTATGATGGAACATTAACATGTAATTTTAATCCTGTAACTGTTGGTATTGGTAAAATACCAGATTATTATTGCGATGATCCAAATACTGAATTAGATGGTCTTTTCTGTTATGCTAAACCTCCTGATGGTTATAAAAGAACAAAAGGTAATATATCAAATTATGAATTAAATGAAAAAGGAACATTGGCTAGGACATCAACCGCTGTAGCGCAAAAAACTGGGAGTGATTGTGATGGAAAGCCTGGAGAAGCATATACAGCAAATGGAAAATGTACATATATAGATTCATGTGCATCTAAATCTAAAAGAACGTGTTCACAAATAGGTAAAGCATGTAGTTGTTCATATAAATCTAAACGATCATGTGCATGGGGAATATGTGTTGGTGGAGATTGTATGCCTGGAACAGGTGGTGATTGTGGATCATATGAATCATGTATAGGGGGTGATTGTATTCCAGGTATTAAAAGTGGGAATGCTCCTTTACGATGTCCTAATGGTTTTAGTCTTGAATCTAGTGGATGTTATTCTAATTGTCCAGATGGTTATTATTCAACAGGTATTGGAACATGTCAAAATAGAAAACCGTTAACAAAAACAATTGATCCTAACAGTACAAAACCAGCACGTCCTAGATGTGATGATGGTTATGAATTAGTAAGTGGTATGTGTTATCGTACATGTCCAGAAGGAACAACACGAGTTCCAGGAGCTCCAACACAATGTCAGGGACCAAGAGGTTTAAGTTATATAACAAAAACAGCAACCCCAACTATTCATAGTAAGAAATCAAAAGCAGCTGGTTGTAAAGATAATAGAGAATTAATTGATTCAGGATGTTATGTAAAATGTGATCAAAAATTTGATCAATGTTATATTAATAATCCTGCTGCAGTTACAGGTTGTATGCCTAAAAAAGGTAATAGTTATATGCCAGCTATTAAAGGATGTCCCGAAGGTTATGCTTTTGATGGTGTTGCATCATGTAATAATACATATGTTCCAAAATCTTATGGTAAAAAAATGATTAAACCTGAGTGTACTGGTAATAGAGATTCTATAAATGGATTATGTTATAATAAATGTCCAACTATTACAGGTTCAGATGGTAAACAAATACAATTAAAACACCAAGATGGAGTTCCAACACAATGTATTCCTCCCAGAGGTCAAACATATCCGGCAATAGTTTTATCATATGTACCAAAGACATATGGTAAACCTAGAGCAGCTGCATATAGTTCAAAATAAAATAATTTTTTAAAATATATTTATTTTTATTATTAAATCTATAAAATAAATATTCTTCTCCTATATTAATTAAATATAATGGAAAATATTAAGAAAAAAATTTTAGCAAGTTTTTTATTAGGCGTAATTGGTGATGTTATTGGTTTTGCTAACGGTTTAAATGAATTTAATAATTCTAATAGATTCTCTCAAGATAATTATGGCGATAAATTTGTTCAAATTGGAGCTGAATATTCTAATGAATTAATATTTAATTTTATTTCTAATGGGGGATGTAATGGACATCCAAAACCTGAATGGACTGTTTCAGATGATTCTATAATGTTATTTGCAAATTCAAAAGCAATTATTAAATGGTTTAATGAAGATAAAATGCAAAATATTGATACATTAATAAATTATATTAGATTAGAATATATTAGTTTAATTAAAGATAAAAATGAATTAGATAAATTTGAGAGATTATATAAAGGTGGTTTAACAACAATAAATTATTTAAAAAAATTAAAATCAGGAGATGATTATAAAACATTTAATTATGATGAGAAAGCCGGTGGATCTGGAGGTACAATGAGATCTATGATATTTGGAACAATATTTTATAAAGAAGAAGATAAATTAAAGTTAATTGAAAGTTGTATTGAATCAGTATCATTAACACATCCAAATGCAATAGCATTTTTAGGTTCAGTTGTAGTAGCATTATTTACATCATATGCTATGAGAGATATAAATCCAAATAGATGGTGTTTTGATATGTTAGATATATTAGAATCTGATATTATAGATAATTATATAAAAAAAAATAGAGAAAGTACATTTGCATTTTATCAGAGAGATAAAAAGATATTTATAAATAAATGGAAAGATTATATTGAAGATAAATTTGATGATTATGAATATACTTATAAAAAAAGTATGATTATGAAATATCCAAATCAAAGATCAATATATTATAATAAATTTTCAGCAAGAAAAAAAGATATATATCCTGGAGCTGGTGGTGATGATTCTGTTATTATTGCATATGATTGTTTAATGGATTCAGATGGTTGTTGGGAAAAAATAGTATATTATTCGATGTTACATGTTGGAGATTCAGATACAACTGGTATTATAGCTGGATATTTATATGGAGCATATTATGGTTTAGATAGAGTGTATGATAAAATGATAGATAATTTAATTGATCATAAAGAAGAAATATTTAATATAGTAAAAAAAATAAATAAAATAATTTTATAGAATTCTAAAAAATTATAGTTTTTAAAATTTATAGTTTTTAAATTTTATAAAAACAGTAAAAAAATTTAGTTTCTAAATTTTTTTTCTATTATTATATTATATATTTATGAGTGAAAATATTGAATATGAAAAAATTGTTTATTTCATCGAAAATGATATATTAAATACTAGATTAATTAATAATTCTATGATTGAAGATAACGAAGAAATAGTAGATGGTAATGAAAATGAAGAAAATGATGATATGGGGGGGGGAACGTTAACATATTTTAAAGAAAATGTAGTAAAAGGTTGGAAATGGGGGAAAGAAAAATTTGATGAAGGAAGTAGAAACGTCAGTGAGAAAGGAATAGAATTTGCAAAAAAATATTTTAGTGATGCATTTAAAGCTAATGATGAAAAATTTGAAATACTACCAAAAACTGAAGAAGATGACGAAGTGGTAGAGAGTAATAGTATATGGCAAATTATTATGACTATATTAACACACTATATTTTAAAACCAGTATCTTCTGGTTTTGATTTCATCATTGAAAACATAATTTTCAATGTTAAGCTTTGGATGTGGATAGATTATTTATTTAGTGGTACGTTATCTAATAGCTGTTTGGAAGCTTTTAAAGACATAATAGGTAATGATAGATATAAAAATATAAAACAAAGTCTTGATGATATGCAGAAAGAAAATAATAACACATATTTTTATATGTATCTTAACAAATTCGTAGAAAGTTGCAAAAAATTAAGACAAATGACTGGAGGTATGCAAACTGAAGATGGTGATCAAGTTAACACAATTGTATCAGGTCAATCCGTAAGTAAAAATCTATCATTAGATCAAAATGATAGAACAGTAGTAGCAGAACAAGGATCAAAAAAAGTAGAAAGAGTAGGAGTAGGAGAAGTAGAAGGATTAGAAGGAGAAACAGAACAAAGATCAAATAAAGTAGAAGGAGAAGTAGAAGGAGAAGTAGATCCAAAGGTACGAGAGCAACTTGATGTCATAATTCAAACTATTGAAAATATAATAGTTGTGCTTGGACAAAAAAATTTAAAATTTAAGGAAAAAGTAATAACCAACATACAATTTAAAAACATTTTAATCGAAGTAATAAATAAAATAATTGATGAAAAAAATATTAAAATATCACAATATGTTATAAATAATGAAGAAAATGAAGAAAATATTGATATATTTGGTACTAAACTAGATGACATATTAAAAAATTTGTTAAAATGTAATATTGATAATGAAAAAACAACAGATAAAACAAATTTAGGAGGAGGTATGATAACTGCAAATCTAAGTACTACTGATGATAGACGATCATTTTTTTATAGTATTATAGAATATTTTAAAGGAAAATTTGCTAGTTTATTTAAAGGTATGCAGAATTTTTATAATTTTATCGCGACATCTTTTGATACTATTAATAACTTTGTAAATATAAATGGAATATTTGGTAAAATGATTACAACAATTGTCATCGTAGCTCTTTTATATGGTGTAATTAATATAATGATTAGTTCAATTAATAGTATTGCAAATAATGAAGATTTTATAGGTAATGTAAGAACATTTGGAGTGATAATTTTGCTATCTTTAGTATTAATATTTATCGGAAGAAAAATTTCAACATATTTTTCATCTAATCTTAATAAAATTGAAGATAATATTACAAAAACTAGTAGAGAATATTATGATTATGCCAAAAAATGTTTAGAACTTAAAAATACCCCTATTCAAGCAGGAGGTATGGGGTTTTTTAATTGGACTAATAATGTAGCAAGTAATATTGCTGGTCCTAGTTGGTTAAATGAAGAAAATTTTTCAATTTATCTCATAAAAAAAATAATAGATGAAAATTATACTGAATTTAATCTAATATTAAACAGTAGTTCTAGTGCTTCTGGTACTTCTAGTGGTTCTACTTATACTTTTAATAATAATAATGACCCGATTCTTATTAACAGGATAATCGAAGAATTAAAAAAAAAATTGGAACAACCAAATATTAATTTATATGGTTATTCATCACCAGTACCAAATACTAACAAGACAAAGGAGATAATAAATAAAATTATACAAAAGTTAGGAGAAAGTACGAATTATAAAATGTTTAATGAAATGATTATAAAAGGGCATAGTGAAATAACGAAAATGAATGAGGCGCAAAAAACGAGTACAAAAATAGGAATAGAAAGTGCAACAAATACTACGTCCATAATAGGATTTGTACCAGGAATTGTTACAACAATTTTAAATGTAACTTATATTTCTAGTATGTTTGGAATAATAAAAAATTTCATAGAACCTTTTATAGGTTCTACAGGTGCTTCAATAATAGCAGGAATTTTAACTTTTTTACTTATTGGAACCGGAGCTTATCTTTTATACAGTATGACTCAATTAATTGTAAACAGAATGTTTGGATATTCTAAAGATACTGATGATGATGAAATGGAAAAATTAGAAGATCAATTAGAAGATCAAATAGAAGAAGCAATGGAAGATGCATTTAAAAAAAGTAAAGAAGAATTAATTAAAAATTCTGAGAAAATGAGAAATACTTATAAAATGTTATTTAGTTTTAATATTGAAACTGGATGTATAACATTTAATGGAAATAATAATAAGTTTAAAAATATTATAACATCTATATGTGATTCTGATATTTATGGTATTTCTCATATATATATGATTACAGACGGTACTGATAATAGTATTAAATATGATATTAATGCAACATTAATGTCTGGAGATTCAATATCATATATTGAAGGTCATCCAGTTCATTTAGCTCTAGTCATGGCTTATCTATTTGCAAATAAAGTAATGGGAAATAAACATTTAGAAAATAATAAATATTTATATAGTTTAGATGAAAATAATATGATTAAAGTGATGAGTGTTGAAAATAATGATAATAATAATACAAGAACAATAACAAATCCAAATATATATGAAGCTATATATAATACATCTGATGATTTAAGTGATAATAAAATATTAATAAAAACATGTCAAGAAATTTTTAATATTGATAATCCAAAAGATCCTGTTTGTAGTATGCATTTTTATTCTATATTAGGTAAGAGTGCGATTTCGATGATTACTAATATAGGAACACAAATAAATTCAAAGGCAGAAATTTTTAATACTATATTAAAAGCAAATCCAGGAATTTTATATGAAATATTAAAAAATTTAAATTGGAAATTAAAAATAAATAAAAATCAAAAGAAAGAAATGGTTAATGTAAATACATGGTTAAGTAGATTAAAAGAAAATGAAAGAAATTCATATAGTTTTTATTTAGATCAAAATCCCCAAGTTAAAAATTTATTAGAAAAAATAGTTGAACGTATTAATAATGATCCAGGAATTCTTGAAGTAAAATATGAAGAAACAGTTCAATCAACTGTTCAACAACCTAGAAAAAAAAAGAGAATAATGAATTCATTTAAAAATGCAATGCAACATACTATGGAAAATTCACAATTATATTTACCACAAACACCATTAGGATTTAATGGTTTTAATTTTTATCAAACTATAAATCCTTTTACTTTAAATGGAGGATCTAAAAAAATAAATAATTTAGAAGAAAAATATAATATGATGACAAATCAATTAGCTAAAATAAATCAAAAAATATCAACAGTTACAAATAATAAAATATTACATAAAATTGAAAGTATTAATAAATTATCATCTGAATTAGATACGATAATAAATAAAATAAATGAATACACAAATGTTATAAAAAATAATAAAGTATCAGTATTAGAAGGTAGAACAATTTCAATGGAAGATATTGAAGATTTAATTGTACAATATACAAGAGAAAATGAAACAATGCTTAAAAAAGTAATTTCAGTATCCACTGCTTTTGGAAAAATTAAGATGATGATAGAAGAAGCAAATCTAAATCCACCAGTTACTAACCAAGAAACTTATTTTAACATGTAAATTATTATTATATTTAAATAAAAAATAATTTTAATAAATTATTTTTTATTCATAATTATATTTAATTGTATTTAATTTATTTACAATATTAGTTAAAAAAATATATAAATTATTATTTTTTTGTAGATATAATCTTAATTTATTTAAATAAAAAATAATTTTAATAAATTATTTTTTATTCATAATTATATTTAATTGTATTTAATTTATTTACAATATTAGTTAAAAAAATATATAAATTATTATTTTTTTGTAGATATAATCTTAATTTATCATTATTTAATAATTCTAACCATTTATCAACTGATATAATTTTATCCTTATTTTTTTTCCAATTTAAATTTTTTAAAATCATATATAATGTTTTTGGTGATTCTATAATATAATTATTTTCTTTAAAATTTTTAATTACACTAATATAATTTTTACCTATTACTGAATAAAAATATTTTGCACAAATATCAGTATTATAATTTGGACCAAATATTTCTCTACATGTTTCATCATATTTTTTATCATCAGATAATTCAGGATATATTAAAGTTTTATTTTTTTTACTAATTAAATATACCATAATTAATACATAATGTATAGGTTTATTATCAATATATGAAATATTTTGTTCATTATTATTAATTATTATATTATTAATATCAAATTTAATTTGTCCATTATTTTCTGTTATCATATAAATTTCTTTAAAATTAAATAAATCATTATGAGATATTGATGTTATAATATTATTAAAATTATTATTATTATTTGTTTTATATTCTATTAATCCTGTTTTTTTATTAAATGAATATTTATATAAATATTTTTTTCTCATCAAATCAGCATTCTCTGTTAAAGATATTAATTTATTATGTAATAATTTAGAATTATCTTTTACTTTTTTTTCAACTATATCTTTATTATTATCATTATCATTATCATTATCATTATCATTATCATTATCATTATCATTATCATTATCATTATCATTATTACCGTCATCTACACTATAGAATATTATTGATGATGATATAATATAACTATTAATAAAATCTTTTATTGAATTCATATAAGATTTTATTGATTCATAAAATCTATTTATAATAGTATTAGTTCCTCCGGACATTATATTACCCATAGCACCAATAGCTTTAGATGCTAAATATACTAAACAAGAACTAATTAATTGTAAAATATATTTAGCAAATTCAAAATATTGATTATATAAATTGCCATCATCTTTAAATGTAGGAGATATTAAAGAATATATCCATGATGTTGTTTTAACAATAATATTTTTTATTGTAAATATATTTGAAATAAAAGTATTATTCAAATAATGATAAAAAATTAATAATAATAATAATACAAAAGCTAACATTATAATATAAAATATAGCATTATTTAATGTTGGTAAAATACTTTTTATAAAAATATAAAAGTTATTAATTTGTTTATTTACAAAACTAAGACTGGGTATTAAATATGTATTAATTAATTTTGTTATGTTTTCTAATAATTTATTATCAAATAAAAATTTAATATTTTTCCATAATGTATTTTTAAAAATCCAAGATAATGCTCCACCAGATAATGTTCCACCAGATAATGCTTCACCAGATAATGCTCCACCAGATAATGCTTCACCAGATAATGCTCCACCAGATAATGCTTCACCAGATAATGCTCCACCAGATAATGCTCCACCAGATAATGTTCCACCAGATAATGCTTCACCAGATAATGCTCCACCAGATAATGCTTCACCAGATAATGCTCCACCAGATAATTTTTTATGATATTTAGTCATAGGTAATGCCATATTTGAAAATATTTCAATTATCCATGACCAACTATCATCAAAAATTTCAAAATATTTCATAACACATAAAATAACTACAAATATACTACAAAATGGTAATAAATTAGTTATTGATAAATTATATTTAATATCTGTATTCATTTTAAGACCAAATATATTTAAATAGCTAATTATTTTATCTAATAATGTTATTTTTTTTGTCGAACCTCCGGTTTTTTCTTTATCAATTAATGAATTATTAATTAATCTAGTATTTAATATATCATTTTCTATAAAATTTATTATTATATTATATTCAACCATATAATATAATATTATATAATATATTTATATAATATTAATATATTTTATCATAATAGTTTCTAAAATTTTTATATCATTATATTATATTTATGAGTGAAAATATTGAATACGAAAAAATTGTTTATTTTATAGAAAATGATATATTAAATACTAGATTAATTAATAATTCTATTATTGAGAATGAACTTGATGGAGGTACATTTGTTTTAAATACTTTTAAAAATATTGGTTCTAAAATTTCTAGTTCTGTTAAAAGTGGATTTAATTCAATAACAAATAAAATATCTTTTGATTCAATAATTAATCAATTAAGAGAGTATTTTAATAAGATTAATTTTTTTAATAAAACAGAAAATACTCCTACTACTACATTTGAAAGAATATATAATTTTTTTAAAATATCAAATTTACAGTTTAGTTCATTACTTTCTATATTTAGTCTTATTGCATTTTTTGTAATGTGTAAAATATATTTATATGATGACGAAAATATTGATAATTTTACACAATTTCCACAAAATATGATATTTTGTCCATTATTTATATTTATTATAGATAAAATGATGGGTGGAAATTTAATTAATTCATTAATAGGGTTTGTTAGTAAAAAAAAAATTATAGAAACTAAAGAAATAGAAAAAATAGTAGAAGTAATTGATAGTATAGAAAACAAATCAGATGAAGATCATAATATAAAAAAAATTAGAGAACATTTTTATGAATTTAAGAAACGATATGATGAGATTAAAAGTATGGAACAATTAATAGGAGGTATGGATGAAATTAAACAAATAGATACAGACACGCTACGAACATTTCTAAATGAATTTATAACACAAAATACGAATTTTAATGATAATACAGATTTTATGAATAAATTTAAAAAATGGTATAAAATAAATAAAAAAAAAAATATTAATAGTGATTTTAATTTTTATTATACAAATAACAGTGAAATAATAGAATTTTATAAGGATTATATAAAACCCGATAATGATGAAAATCAAAAGAATCTTTTAATATCTTCATATCTAAATAACTTCAATTTAAATAATCAATTTGAATATACAGATATAAATCATTATTTTAATACATTTAAAATATGGTTAAAAGAACAAAATATAGATATAGAACAAGATATAGATACAAAATATAGTAAACCCATACAACACTATTATAATTTATTGCATCAAAAACCACAAGAACCAATTCAACCACCACCACCACCACCATTACCATCAACACCACCTTTACTATTATTACAACAACTATCACCACCACCACCACCATCACCACCATCATCGCCACTTCCACCATCATTACCAAATTTTACACCAGAATTTCAAGATAAAGTTAATGATCTTAAAACTTATTGTACAAACAATATGAATTATGATAATAATTATATATTAAAAAATAAAAATATTGATATTGATATTGATATTAATAAATATAAAAATTATATAACAGAATTATGTGATAGCCTTACAGAATCAAAAAAAACAACATATACTATAATAGAAATGGAAGAATTTATAAAAAATATACATATTAAAGATACTATTAAAGATAATATAAATAAAATATTTGAAAATTCAAAACCACAAAAAATTAGATCACCACCACCACCACCACCACCATCATCACCACCACTATCATCACAACAAAAATCTATTTCATATAGAATAAATAAAGCACCACCACCACCACCACCACCACAAAATTCATCATCTTCTATAAATGAAATTATAGAACTTGAACAATATAATCAAGATAATCAAGATAATCAAGATTCTGAAATTATTGGTGGTAGTTATAGATCAGAAGTATTTTCAAAAACAGTAGAAAATTTATGTGGAATACCATTTATAATTTTAAATTTTCTTGATTTTTGTTCTGAAAATTTTTTCAAGCCACTTTTTACATATTTATTTACATCATGGGAAAAATTTACAATATTTTTAACAGGGATATATAATTATATTGGTCAAAATTATAATTTAACTGGAATTATTGGAAATATAATAATAACTATTTTTATAATAGCTATAATAATTGGTATTATAGATCTAGTTATACCAATTATAAACACCGAAAAAATAAAATTTGAATCAATACTATTTAAATTAATTCGTATGATTGTTGGAGGTATTTTAATAATTTTTTTAGGTCAAAAATGTGCAAATATTATTTCAGGATTTTATAATAATTTTATTAATCAAAAAAAAATAATTATTAGTGATAATAAAAGTTTTATTAATGCAATTAAAAATTTGCCAGATTTAACATATGATTTTATTTTTAATTCAGGACAAAAAGGTGGATCTTTAATTCAAAAATCTATAAATTCTTTAAAAACACTTTTTTATAATAATGAACAAATTATAGAAAATAAAGTAAAATTAGGTTTATTCTTACAAGCAATATTTATGCAAGAACAAAATCAACAATTAATTATTAACTCAGATAAAAATAAAATTTTTGAATTAATTAATGAACATTTAAAAACAGAAATTAATGATTCTGAAAATATGAGTTATTATATTAATAATAATAAAGATAAAATTTTTGAATTTTTAAAAGCTATAAATACAAAACCAATAACTAATCTAGCTGATAATCTAACTAGTGAAATATTTGCAAATAATAAAACAACCTTAAGTTTATTAGATGGATTTTCTGGTATACCTAGTTATTTAAACTCTTGGTTTTCAACTGGATGGATTGACAAAATTTTTGGAGTATTTAATGGATTACCATTATTATTAAAAAGATTATTTCAATTAATTGCACTTTTATTAGGTAGTTATTTAGCTGTAAAATATTTACCAGTTATAATGCAAACAGCTAATAAAATAGTTATGCAAATGGCAGGTTATAGTAATGAAACATTAATAAAAAAGAATGAAGAAAAAATACAAGATGAATTAGAAGATATATTAGAAGATGTATATAAAGAAAATAAAGAAGAATTAATTAAATATTCTGATAAAATAAAAAATATTTATAAAACACTTTTTAACTTTAATGTTGAAACAGGATGTATAACATTTAATGGAAATGGAAATAATAATAAATTTAAAAATATTATAACATCTATTTGTGATTCTGATATTTATGGTATTTCACATATATATATGATTACTGATGGTACTAATAATAATATCAAATATGATATTAATGGAATGATAATGTCAATAGATGCAATATCATATATTCAAGGTCATCCAGTTCATTTAGCTCTTGTTATGGCTTATTTATTTGTAAATAAAATAATAAAAAATAAAAATATTGAAAAAAATAATTATTTATATAGTTTAGATGCAAATAATATTATTAAAGTAATGAGTGTTGCAAATAATAAAACAAGAACAATATTAAATCCAAATATATATGAAGCTCAATATAATACATCTAATTTGAGTAATAATAATATATTAATAAAAACATGTCAAGAAATTTTTAAAATTGACAATCCAAATGATCCAGTTTGTAGTATGCATTTTTATTCTATTTTAGGTAAAAGTGCAATTTCAATGATTACAAATATAGGAACACAAATTAATTCAAAAAAAGATATTTTTAATAATATATTAAAAGCGAATCCGGGAATTTTATATGAAATATTAAAGAATTTAAATTGGAAATTAAAAATAAATAAAAATAAAAAGAAAGAAATGGTTAATGTAAAAACATGGTTAACAAAATTATCAGAATATGAAAGAAATTTATATAGTATTTATTTAAATACTAATCCTCAAGTTACAAATTTATTAGAAAAAATTGTGGAACGTATTAATAATAATCCAGGAATTTTAGAAGCAAAATATGAGGAAACTGTTAATTCAATTATTCAACAACCTAGAAAAAAAAAAAGAATAATAAATTCATATAAATATTTACCACAAACATCACTAGAATTTGATTATTTTAATTTTTATAAAACAATAAATTTAAAAAATAAATAATAACAAATTAATATAAATTATTATTTTATTATAAATAATAATTTATTTTAGTTTATATTTTTATAAATCATATACATTATTTAATTTTTTATTAGATTGTGTATTATATTGTATATTATGTTCTTCTAATAAGAAATTTATTTTACCAAAAGTAGTTGAAATAGACATTGCTTTTTTTAACTGTTTTTGATTTTTATCATTATAATCTTTTATTAAATTATTTACATGAGATAATGTTATTTCTTGACCATTAATTATTGGTATTTTATTATTATTAATTAATTTTGTATATTCATAAATTTTATTATAATCTTCATTAATTAATTTATCTAATTCTTCTACTTTTTTTATTCTATTTTTTAATTTTTGATCTGTTTCAACAGATAATACTTGATTTATTCCATTTAATTGTTGTTTTAATATATCTAATTTATCATAATAATTAGGAGTTCCTCCACCAGTTAAATTTTGATTTTTAAGTGCATAAAAGTTAGCACCATTAATTCCAAATGATAAAGGTAAATTTAAATTTATATTTGTATTTAAATTTGCTTCCTGTAATTTTCTTTTAATATCTGGATTTATTCTTAATTTTTTTTTTGGTTCAGGAGCAATAAATTTTTTTTCATATTTTTTTTCTAATAATTTAGTATTTGAATTAATTTTAATTACTAAATTATTTAATAAATCTTTTATTTTTTTAAAACTTGAAAAATACTCATCATATAATTTTTGTTCTTGTGGTGATAAATATGATAACCATGTATCAACATCAACCATTATTTTTTGTTTATTAACTTCCATTATTTTCCAATTTAAATTTTTTAAAATTTCATATTGTATTCCAGGATTTGCATTGATTAAGATTTTAATAATATCATCATTATTTTTAATTTCTTCACCTAAATTGTAAATCATAGAAATTGCACTTTTACCTAATATAGAATAGAAATGACGACTACATGTATTATTAATTTTATCTATGCCAAAAATCTGTTTACATGATTTTTTTAAATATTCATTATCATTTATACTTGTAGAATATTTAATAGCAGCCGTTATACTAGGAGCAAGTTGATGTTCATTTTCTTTAGAAAATAATAAAACATTCCCATTGTCATCAAAATTAAATTTATAATCATTTGCTAAATTTAAATCAATATCATAAATTTTATTTTTAAATAAATAACTAATAATTAAAGACATATGAATAGGTTTACCCTCAATATATGAAACATGAAATTTATTAGATGGGATTAATTCATCATTAATTTTAAAATTAATTTCTTTTTTATTATTAGTTATCATAAAAATATTAGAAATATCATACACATTATAATCGGAAATTATTGTAATTATTTGATTAAATTCGATATTATCACTATCATATTTAATTAATCCTGTATTTTCATCAAAATAAAATTTAGATAATATATTTAAATTATTCTTTGTTTGCATAGATATATTATTTAATTCTTCATCACTATAACTATTATCATCATCATCACTGTCATCTTCATCTTCATCTTCATCGTCATCACTATCATCGTCATCATCTGTTTCATCAAGTATATCTAATTGTATATTTTCATTATTTATTTTTCCTCCTCTAAATCCATTAAGCATATTCATAAATTTAGTTTTTACATATGTTCCAATTGTTCTCAAATAATATATAAATACTCCACCAATAATTATTCCTATTGCACCATAACCAATATTCATAAAATTATAACCAGTTTGCTCTGTATAAATTATTGATACAAAATATTTTATTGCTTCAATTACTTGATTTTGAATGTTTTCAAAAGAAATTTGATCAATATTTGTTGTATTTTCAATATTTGTTGTATTTGTTGTATTTTCAATATAAGGATTACTACCTCCAACTAATTGTTGTTTAGATTCTAATTGTTTATCCATTGTATCCCATTTTTTTAAATTATCAATTATTTTATTTTCTTTATTTGTATAATTTTGTTTTGTTAACATATCTTTTAATTTTACAAGTTGTTCTTGAAATATTGATAATTTTAAATAATATTCATTATTTATATGATTAATATATTTATTGATATAATACGATATATCATCATTTTTAAATATCATAAATAATATTATAATTAATGATATAAATAAAAAAATTGGAATAATAATTTTATATATTAAATTATCAGTTTTTTTAGTTTTTTTGGAATTATCAGATAGAGTTTTAGTTTTTTTAGTTTTTTTGGAATTATCAGATAGAGTTTTAGTTTTTTTGGAATTATCAGATAGAGTTTTAGTTTTTTTAGATGTTTTAGATGTTTTAGATGTTTTAGCTTTTTTAGCTTTTTTAGCTTTTTCACCACCTTTTAATATATATTCTATAGTTGATGTATTTAATTTTGACCAAATAATAAATATTAAAAATATTAAAATAAAAGTACTAATAGTGATCAAAATGATTTGTAGACTATTAGTATTAGTATTACTATTGGTATTAGTATTATTATCTTTTTTTAAAATAGATGTGGATATAAAATTATTTATCTGTGTATTAAACCTTTCTGGAATTTGGTCTATAATTTTACACATTAAATTTGCAAAATGATAATTGTCTTTAGTAATAGTAAATGATTTATCATGATTACTTTTATATTTAGTATAACTATCCATATAATATTTATTTTTTGTAAAACATCCTGCAAGTTGTTCTGATATCGTATATGCTGAAATTTTATCTAATAATAAAAAATATACTGGATTTGATTTTAATTTATCAATATCAATTTTTTGATCTAAACATTTTTTTATAATATTTTGGACACTATAATCTGTCATATCTTTAATAACTTTTATATCATCATTATATTTATTATCATTAATATCTATTTCATTGAATGTAATATTTAAATTTATACCGCTCAAAATATTAATAAAACTAGAATTATTAACACTTTCACCACCACCACTTTGTGTAACATTTATAGTTGAATTATATTTTATATAAATATTAATTATATCTTTTTCTATATAATCTCTAACATTATTATATTCAATTAAAGTATTCATATATATATATATATGCGATATAAAAAATGAATTTAAATAAATTATTATAATAATTTATTTATATAATAATTTAAATAATTTATTAAAATAATAAATATTACAATTTATTATTTAATATCTATTATTAGAACTATTTATATTACATATTTTATTTTAATAGATATATATATATAACTAAAACATATTTTATCTATAAAACATTTTATATAACTATAATTTAATTCATTTTTTAGTTTATTTACAAAAATATTTTAGCTAAACTAAAATATATGTTTTTTAAAAATTTAATATAATATTATATTATATACTATTATATGAATAATATATTATACAGTGATATTATAAAATATATTCAGAATAATATTTTTAAAAAAATTATATATAATTCTAATATAATTAAATTAGATGATAATAATAATATTTTAAAAGGTGGTAATATTATTTTTAATGATATAATTAATAATATTGAATATAATTTTGATAAAACTGATGAAAATTATGAATATCTTATTAATTATGATATTAAAAATATTCATAATTTATTTAAAGATGATAATGGAAATATTAAAGAATTTAATGTTAATGATTCAATAAAATTATTACAAAATCCGATATTTTGGTTATATTTAAATATTCATAATAAAAAATATATAATGGATGGGTTGTTAATAATCCTTAAACCATATATTAAAAATAATGACAAATATAAAAAGAATTTTTATAATTATAAAAAGATTATTGAAACAAAAATATTAAATGGTGGAAGTTTTTTTATTGATATATTTCAAAATTATATTAATCCTATAAATACTAATGATAGTACAGAAAGTACACAAAGTACACAAATAATTAATAATGAACCAGTAAATTATTTAAAAATAATATTTGATTTTTTAATACCAGGTTTAAAAATATTTTTAAATCCAATTAGTTTTATTTCAGATTTAATTAAACCATATATTGACACATTTTTAACAGAATTTTTTAAAATAATTAATATTGAAATTTCAATAGAGACAAAAAATATAATATCAAGTTTATTAATACTTGCATTAACATTTTGTTTATATTATATTAATAATATTTCAAATATATCTATTTTAAAAGTATTAATTATTCCGATAATATTTATAATTGTATATATGTATTTCATATCAAGTAAAAAAAATTTATTTGGCGGAAGTGATAATATACCAGAAAACAATAATTTATCTTCTGGTGTATTATCACTTTTACCAGAAGATGAAATAGAAAACAATAATATTTATAATTGGGAGTCATTTAAAAAAATAATACAAATATTTTTAATTTTTTTAGGTTCTATAATGCTATTATTTAATTTTATGACAGGATCTGTTGAAATATATAAAAGTGTTATTTTTGCTTCTGTAATTACATTAATAGATATATATAAAAAAGATATATTAAAATTTTTAAATAAATCTAGAATACCTGATATACCAAAAAAAATAAAAAAATTAATAAAAAAATCTGATAAAATAGAACAATTAAAATTAGAAACTATAATGGACATAAAAAATTATTTTAATAAAAATATTAATATCATGAATCAAATCAAAGATAATTATATATTTAATGAATTTAGTGGAAAATTAGAATTTAATGGTAAAAATAAATTTAAATCTATAGTAACATTTTTAAATGAAAATAAAATATTAGGAATAAATGAAATATATATGGTAACAGAACAAGATAGTAATATTTATTTTGATATAAATAATATTAAATTTGATAATTCTGATGATAATATTTCATATATTGAAAAAAAACCAATTCATCTAGTATTTATTATTATATATTTAATTAATAATAATTTATTAAACACAAATGTTAATATATCTCCTAAACAAAAATTTATGTATAGTTATGATAATAATAATAATCTAATTTTATATAAAAAAGATGATAACAATAATTTAGTATCAAATATAACATTAGCAATAAATAATTTAGATAGTAATCATATAAAAAATACATGTTATGAATTATTTAAAAGTTCTCCTGATACACAAGAATGTTCTAAACATTTTTATTCTATTTTAGGTAAAAGTGCTATATCAATGATTATTAATTTAAAAGAACAAATAATATCTAAAGATAATATTATTTCAAATTTATTAAATGCAAATCCATCAATTCAATATGAAATTATAAAAAATTTAGATTGGAAATTTAAAATTAATGATGATAATATAAATGAATTAATAACAGTTGATGAATGGTTAGAACAATTAATAGAACAAAAAAATTTATATATAAATTTTTTTAGTCAAAATAATCTAATAAAAAATACATTAGATAAAATGATAATTAATATTAATAATAATACAAAATTAATAGAAAATCCAAAAATAGAAACAAATAATACACAAAAAAATAATAATGAAATAATTATTAAACATAAAAAAAGAAATATCTTAGATAAAATGATTATTAATAATATAAAATTAAAAAAAATACCAATAATTGGAATAAATAAAATACAAGAAATTAATTCTGATATAATTAAACATAAAAGAAAAAGAATTCAAAATGGTGGTACATATGATGACTTGGTCGAAAAATTAAAAAATATTAATAAAAAAATATCAATTAATAAAGATATTGAAATTAATATTAATATTAAAGAAATAAAAAATATTAAAAATAAATTAAATATATTAGAAATATATATATCTAAATTAGTTAATTTATATGATATATATGAATTTAACATTATTAAAAATCATAAAAATAATTTAATTGATAAATATAATATTATATATAATGAATATATTAATAAAATTAAAAAATTAGCAAAAATTTATAATGATATAAATTTATCATTATTATAAATTATATAATATTATATTATATTATATAATGATTAATGAAATGTTATATGATAATTTTAAATATGATGATATATTATCACATATAAATAATATTATTTTAAATAAAATTAAATCAGATTCTATTATATTAACAGAAAAAGAAATTGATTTTAATAAATTTAAAACACAAAAATTAATATTACAAAATATTATAAAATATTTTACTTTTGATAAAAAATCCGGCTTAATAATTTGTACAAATGATATTAATAATATTTATACTATATTAAATATTAGTGAAACCAATGAATTAACTATGACAATTAATTCTAATATAATTTCATATAATTTTAATGATCAAATTATAAATGATATTATTACAATAGAAAATAAACCAATTCATATTGCTTTTTTAATAAGTTATATTATAGAAAATAAAAATATACAAAAAAAATATTTATATTCTTTAGATAATAATTGTGTAACAATATTAGAAGAAAATAATAATGGAATGAAATTAATTTCATCTGTCAAAAATTCTATTATAAATATTCAAAATAAATTTAGAGAAATATTTCAGAATGAAGATTTTTATAATATATTAGGAAAAACAGCAATAACCTTATTAAATATTTTACAAAAAAATATTGAAAATACAAATATAAATGAAATTCTAATAAATACTGAACCAAAAATTCAATTTAATTTATTACAAAAATTAAATTGGAAAACAAATAATAATAAATTAATTTCAGTAGATGAATGGTTAAAATATAATAAAAAATATAAAGATTATTTAAAAAATAATAATAACATTAAAAATATTTTACACATATTTGTAAAAAATATTAATGATAATAATGATAATATTTTTAATAGTTCTGATAATGATATATTTTATAGAAAAAAAAATATGATTGGTTCTGGTAATTCTGGTCAAAGAGATTATCTTAATTCAAATGCATTATTATCAGGATTTAATAGCATACAATTTGGGTTTAGAAATCATAATAAGAAAATTGAGAATAAGTTATATAATAAAATATATAATTTAATTAAATTATATGATGATATATATAAAAAAATAATAGATATATTTGATATAATAAAAACATATTTAATAAAATTAGACAATAATAAATTTACTAAATTTAAAAATATATATAAATATAATAATGATTTTTTAGAACCGATATCTTTAAATCATATGTTAGAATATATTAATTATAATGATGACATTAAAAAAAAGTTTTTAAATTTAGATATATTTTTAGGAAAATTACCTATATTAATTGAAACACAACAAATTTCTAATAATAATAATATAATTAATATTAATTAATATTAATTAATATATTTAAAAAAGGGTACTGCAAATACCATCTGATATTTTTAATATATTATAAATTAATCCATATACTCTAAAATAAACAGGTCGAATATATGAAACATTATTATCAATATTTATATTAATTTCAATATCATCTATTTTTGAAAAATTACAATAACCAGCTGGTTGAAATTTTTCAGGATTAATTGAAAAAGAATATATATTTATTCCTTTTGATGATTTTTTTGTATGATATAAAAATGGTTGTATTTGATTAAAATAATTATTTTCTTGAATACTAAATCTTTGTTGTCCATTCATTAAAATTAATACTGTATTTATTATATCCTCGCCATCGTATATATTGGTAGTGTAATTAAAAATATCTAATATATAATTATTAAAATAATTATAATTACATCTAAAAATAATTTCTTTACATGGAAGAGCATAATTTATTTTAATTTTATTATTCGCATAATATAATATTTTATCATTATCAAAAGTTAAAGTATCTATTAAATATTCATGTTTATTTTTACCAAATCTTAATCTTTCTGCCGAATCTAAAAAAATATAATCAATATATAAATATGAATTACCCAATCCTAAATTTAATATTTGAGGAGCATATTTTATTAAATTATAGTATAATTTTTCAATAATTGTTTCAGATGATGGTGTTACATAATATGATGGATTTATTACAGAATATATAATATTTTGTGAATCTATAATTTCAGGTGTTATTTTAATATAATATAATTTTTGTGTTGTATAATCATAATATACAAATTTCATATAATAAATCATACTATTTACATTTTGACATATAATATCGCCCCTTTTAAATAGACAAATATATTCATCTATTATTATATAATGTGTTGGTCCAATTATTAAACAATTTATAATTGAATTAAATTCAATATTTAATTTAATATCTGTATTATATAATGAAATTAATGGTAATGCTAAATTAGGATATCTATTAAACCAAAATATTAATGGTATATATAATATACATGATTGTTTTGATGATGTCAAATCTGTTAAATAATCTAGATTACCTATCATATTATTTAATGATTTTTGTTTAGAATGAACAACTGTTATATCATGATAAATATTTAACCAATCTGAATAATGTCTATCAATAATAATACCTCCAATTTCTAACTCAACTTGTTTAATTAATTGAAATCCAATATTTTTTGTCCATGCACAACATGCAATATTTGAGTTCCCAATACCAGATTCATTCGGAATATCTATAAATTTACCAATTGGGGGTAAATTAACAAATAAATATATTTTACCAATAAGATCACCAATTTTAGATATAGTACAAGTCACTCTATTGCCAAAATCAGGTTTAATATTAAAAAATTGAGGAATAGACTCTAATGCAAAATTAGTATGTCTTTTATATATAACTTTAAAAAATGTTATTTGAGGTTTCTCAGTTAAAAATAAATTTTGTTTACCATATGCACTTAATTGTAATATACCACTTCCCATGATATTTATATAAATATATCATATATTTATATAACTATTTTTAAATAATTGAATTAATTCAATTATATTTTATTATATTATATTTTATTTTATTATATTTTATTACCAACTTAAACACCCAATTCCAGAAGCTATTCGCAATACATTATGAGATCTAGTTATTAAATTTATTTCACCGTTAACATTTATTTTTGGATCTATTTTATAATTTAAATAAATATCTGATGCAAATTTAAAATTTAATGCTCCAGAATGTGTATTTAATTTTGGTTCTCTACAAAAATTATATAAATTTATTCCACTAGGTAATGTATCTTTATAATATTTTAAACTAGTTACTAATCCTGATAAGAATCCATCAATAGAAAATCTTTTATGACCATTAAATACCAATTCAGACGATATTATTGGATTTGGATTTTTTTGTCTATAATATATATATGATCTAATTTGATTTAAATCATTTGATGATAAAACAGATAAATTGATATTATTAAATTTATAATATTTTTGATATGGTTTTAATAATGTTTGTATAAATTTTAAAACATCATCATCTTTATTATAAATATTATTATTTATATTAATATAATCATATTCTTTATATGTAATACCAGTATAATTCCAATAATTTTTTTCATATTTTATATTATTATCAAGATAAAACCAAATCATATCTTTAACTGGTTCTCTAATATCTAATTTAAGTGAATTTATATTAGTATTTACAAAATATTTAACATTTTTTTTAATTTCTAATAGATATTCATGTCGAAGTTCTGCAAATTTTTTTCTTTCATTATAATCTAAATAAACATATGATGCTAAATATTTAATATTTAATTTATTTATTTTATTTAAATAACTTAATTCTGGTATAATAATTAAATCATTTATATTTTTTAACTTTAATATAATTGTTAATTTTGAATATATTAGAGAAATTAATGGTAAGGCTTTTTCATGAGATTCATAAAAAAATGGTAAAGGTATATATATAACATGTTCATTAATAGTTTGTTTTGGATTATATAATTCTGGTATATTTCCAATCATTTTATTTAAACATTTATCTTTTGAATTATTTGATTTCATAAAATTAAATATTTGTATTATTTGATCATCTATTTCTTCTATAATATTATCATCAATATTAAAAGATATTTTATTAAAAATATAATGACCAATAAAAGATATCCATGAACATTTTGGTATTTCATCTCTATTTATAATATTTTGAGTATTATTTTTATATTCAATATAATGTTGATATTCTATTTTTTTATTTTGTATATCTGTATTTATAATTTCTGGACTAGTTAAATTATTAACATTAAAAATATATTTTTTTTTAAATAATTCATCTGGTAATTCAAATAAAAAATCATATTTATTTTGTATATCAGGTAATAAATTATATATTTTTGTAATATATTCATTTGTAATAAATATTTCATCAATAAAATTTGTATTATTTTTTATATATTGTATTATTGTATTTTTAGATTTAATAAAATTTTCCCAATAATAAAATACATTTTTATAATTTAATTTATTTAATCCTACGTATTCTAATATATTTTTAATTCCATATTTTAATATTAAATTATCATCCATTGTAATATTTAATGAATTATTAATATCTTGAACTTTTAAAATTGTATAATTTGAAATATCTTGATTTATTATAACATTTAATAAATTATTATTTAATATGATATATTCATTTTTTATATTATATGGTAATTTTTGTAATATTATATAATAATCTATATTTGAAACTAATAAATTTATATTATCCCATAATTGTTTATCATTATTATTATTTAAATAATAATTACTCAAATCTTGATAATTTATTATATAATTATTATTATAATTTATAGGAATATTAAATTTATTAATTAAAATATCATTTTTATTAAAATCAAATATATTTTTACTCAGATCATAATTAAATTTATTTATAGATGTAGATAAAATATTATAAGAAAAATCATAATTAAAATTATATTCTAAATTACCATATTTATTTATTTTATATTCAAAATCCATCATATTTATACGATATATTTTTCCATTTAAAATATATAATGTTCGTGGAAAAATAATATTATCTATACTAATCGTTACTAAAATATTATCTAAATTGAATATAATATCATTAAAATTATTTAATTTAATAGTTAATAAATAATTTATATCATTATATTTAATATAATATAATTCATTATCATATACCAAGTTATATTCACTACTAATATCTAATATGCTTTTACGCATATTTAATATTTCAGCATAACTTATTATATTAGAATTTTGTATATAAAATGAATTAAATGATATATCATTATTATAACTAATATCAATAGATAAATCAGAATTAATTATAAAACAACAATTAGATGAATCATAATTTGTTAAACTATTATTATTATTTGTTAAATCATCTAAAATAGTATTAATTATTTTATCTTTAATTAAATTAGAATATAAATTAATATTACTTATATCATTTAATAAATTATTTTTAATTATATATTCTTTTTGATTCAACATATATGTAAATATTGAAACATTATTATTATTAAATATATTAAATACATTGTCTTCATTATATAATGGAATAAAAGTTTTTCTATCTGGAACAAAATATATAATATTAGTTGATAAATCTAAATTATTTGAAATATCTAAATAATAATCTAATTTATAAAAACTTTGTAATGTCTGATTAAATATATATATTTGATTTATATTAGATGAATTATAGTTAATTAACCAATTATACATATTATTTGTAATTTTATATTGATTATTATAAAAATAATTATTGAATGATGAACATATATATATATCTTTATTATAATTACTATTTGATATTATTGAATTATTTAATATATTATTAAATAATAAAATTGTATTATTATTATTAATTTTATCAATAATTGTTTCTTGTAAATATAATAATGTATTTTTAGAATATGATATATTAAATGTCGTTTTAATCAAATCATTAAATATGTTAATAGTATTATTTGAAAAATCTGAATTTCTAAAACCAGATGGAATTAAAATAATGTCTTTATTATTTAAAATATCTTTTAATATAAAATTTAAATGATTTATATCATTAGAAAAAGATAATTTATATTTTATATTAAAAGATATATCATAATATATATTATTATATATTGTTAAATTATTATTTATTAAAAAATTATTATCTTCTTTATAATTATTATATAATAGTTGTTGATTTTTACTCGATATATTATATTTATATTTATTAGATAAAATATTAAATATATCATTTTCTCTATTACCAATTAATATATATGATATATCATATATATCATTTTCTTTTAATATTTTTGATATATCATATATTAAATTATTAATTATTGTATATATATGATTATCTGAAAAATCATATATTAAATTATTTATTATTTGATATGTTGGTTCTTTATCATAAACATATAATATATCATTAATATATTCATAATTTAAAAATAGATTATTTGATATATCGTATAATCTGTTATTATCTATTAAATATTTTATTATCATATTATCAGTAAAAACAATATTTGCAAAATTATATTTAATATCATTATATATAATATAATTATTTATTGAAGTATTGTTAATATCTTGATATAATTCAAAATTTGATATATCTGTAGAATAACTTTTATAAAAATAAAAATAAATTATATATATATATTTATAATCTGAATAAAAATCATAATTTGTATTAAAAAATTTATTAAAATTATCAATTAAAGTTTGATTTTCTATTGATAAAAAATCTAATGTGTCAAAATTGTTTATTACATTTTTTTTATCAATTGATAAAAAAATTGGTGTATTAAAACTGATATCTTTTAATGGAATATCATAACAATAAAAATACGAAATATCTGTATTTGTATTTACATTTAAATAGTCAAATTTTGTATCATAATCATCAATTTTAAAATTTGAATATTGTGATAATTGTAAATATATATCATATGAAAAAGAACTATTTGTCATTATTGAATTTATAATATTTTTATATTGATTAATATAATTAATACGAGTTTTATAAAAAAAATATATTAATTCTTTATATTCATACTCAGTATTATAAAAATTTAATGAATAATCATTAATTAAATTATATAACATATATTTAAGATTTAAAGTTTTATAAATAATATTTTTAGTATTTGAATTATCAATAGTTAATACAATAATATATTCATATACATCATAAATTAATTTATTAATATTTTGAATTACATATAGATCAGCTAATGATAAATTAAAATATTTACCTAAATATTCTGATTTATCATTAAAAATATTTAATGATGAATCAAAATATTCTTTTAAATCATAATATTTTTCATATGTATAATTTCCAAATACTAGTTCAAAATTATAATTTATAAAAGAACCATCAATATCTGATTGAATTGCATATAAATAATGTATAAAAAAATAAAAAATATTCATAACAAAATTTTTTGTTAAATTAATATCTAATGATACTAAATTAGATAAATCTGTATAAAATCTAAAATTAAATTTATTAAATGAATAATAATTAAAATAATCTATTTTATTATTTAATAAATTAATAATTTTATTAATCACATTATTTTTAAAATAATTATTTATATTATCAATAAGAGTATTATTTAATGATATATGATCTATATTAGTTGCAAAACATAAATTACAATAAATATATGATGTTGTATCATAAATATAATTATCTAAATTATTTTGAGAATTTATATTTTTAGTATCAATCATTTTTTTTATATTCCATAAATTTTGATACATTAAAAAATCATTATATATTTTAAAATTATTATCTTTTATTATTTTAGTTTTAGTTTTAATTTTAATATATAAATTATAAATATAATGATATAAAATATAACTAATATCAATATACTTATTTATAGTAAGATCTATTGGAAATAATATAAACATCTGATAAAAATTCATATAATTTTGATTATTATTATATTTTTTATTAATTTTATATGTATTAAATATATCATTTGAAATATTATCAAAAATTGTTCTAATATCATTTGAAGAAATATCTTTAATAATAATATTAGAATAATCACTATCTACACCTAAATATATTTTAGACAGTAAATTATTATTTAATAAATATATAAAAAAATAATTATAATAATTATCTTTATCTGATTTTAGACTGATATTTAATATATCATATCCATTTGTATAATTTTGATAATAATCTTTATTACAATTTGATATATCTATTTGAATTTTATAACTATTTTTTAATATATCATAATTAATATTAGAATTAATTGAAATATCTAATAAAATATCTGATAATGAAATATCTGTTTTAAAATATAAAGTATCATAAATTATTAAATCTTCTTTTTTAATATTTTTTATTTGAATTAAATAATTATAATTTTTAATATTATATAATTTACTTAATAATTCATAATCTTTATTATATATATTATTAGTGAGTTCCATAATCATATTAGTACTCTGAACATTTTTTAAATTAGATATATATATAATAATTAAATTATAATTTAATTCAATATAATTTATAAAATTTGTAATAAATATAGATATCATATTGGATAAATAGTTATTATTATTATTACTAATAATATTACTCCAATAATTATCTATATATATTGGATCAATTGATAACGATATAGATTTAAATCTAATAGATGTATATTTGTTAGATAATTTAAAAAATGTATTAATATCCAAAAAATATAATATTATATTTTTAATATATTCAAAATTATCTTTTAAAGTAGAATATAATTTTGTATACAGTATTACATTTTTATCTGTAGATAAACTAATTTTATTTAATTCATTAATATTATAATTTAAATTTGTATATGTATCTAAATCCAAAACTATATCTTTAATATAATTTATTTTTTTCATTCTTTTTTTTAAAAAATTAGATTTTATATTAATATAAAGTAAAGATGGAAATATAAATTCTTTTATTATAAATGTAGAATTATTATTATAATCAATAAATGAAAATGATGATTCTGTTGAAAATAATATATATGTTATTATATTATTAATTAAAATTTTATTATTTGATATATCTAATGAATCTTTAGATATATATATATTATCAGAATATTGTATATTATTAAATGATGAATCCATTACATTATATAAATAATCATTTATTATTATATATTGTATTTTTTGAGATTGTTCATTAATAACAAGTATATCTTTATATAAATATATATAATCATTATTTGTAATATTTAATGATAAATCAATTTTATTAAAATAATAATAATCATCTTTTTTATTATTATATTGAATAAAACATAATGGTAATAAAAAATCATTCACATTATAAATATTAAAATTTTCATTCTCATATAAATTTATTTTATTATCTGCAAAAATCATATATATAGCATTATTACATATATCAAAATTATTTGTACTTGTATCTAATTTAATTTTATAACTATTAATATTATCATTTGATATTTCTATTATTGGAGTTATTTTATAAATTTCATTTGTATAACATGAACCAAAATATAAATTTTCAATATATTTAGACTCTATTTTATTATCGATAATATCATATAAATTTATAAAAGGATATACATTATTTATATATATAGAATTAGAATTAGAATATATTGAATTATTAATATAATAAATAGATTTTAAATTATAGGTTGTATCTTGATTTAATGAATAAATATATAAATATTTTATATTAGAATAATAATATTGTAGATCATAAGAAATTTGTGTAATTATATTTGTTATTGTATTATAACTTAAATAATTTGTTATTATATCATTTGAATTATTTGTTAAAAATAATTGATTTATATTATATAAAAATTTTATATCATTATTTTTTAAAATATAATTACTAAAATTATTTTTAAAAATATTTAAATAATCGTTATTAATACTAATTTTATCATTATTAAAAGTAGAATTATTTAAAATGGTTGTTAAATAATTTATATTAAATGTTGAATAATATATTTTTTTATTAATTATTTCATTTGGATTTGAATATAAGGCTATATTTTTTTTAATTTTTTGAAAATTATTTGCATATGAATCTAAATTAAAGAATGAATTATAATCAATATCATATATATTATTAAATAATTTTTCATTTGCTATTAAATTAGATTCATATGTATTATTTATAATAAAATTTTTACTAATATATATAGGTAATTTAGTAATATTATAATTATATAAAATAGTATCATATTTAGATAATATAAAATTAATATAAAAATTCATAAATTGCTTGTTATTATTAAATTTATTAATATAATTATAACTAGTATCAATATAATTTACTGTTATTTTTGGCAATTCTATTCTCAAATATGGATTATACATTAAATCTCCATAATTTTTTATTTTAAATACGGTTGTTCCTCCAAAATTAATATCAGTTTCAGATTGCATTTCTTTTTCTTCAATTGAAAATAATGAATGTTTATGATATACTATTTTAAATAAATTAATTCCATCTTTTGATATTAATGGAACATCTTCTGCTCCATAACTAAATATTTGTATTAATCCACCAGCCATCTTAATAATTTTAAATTATTAAGATAACTTTATATATATATAATTTATTATAATCCAAAATAAACTTTTCCCATACCTTGTTCAATCTTTAATATATTATAACTTCTAGCTATAATTTTAATAGTTAATGAATCATTATTTTTTAATAATTGTTTTAAAATAGTATCATTAAATTCTAAATATAAATTTTTATTATCAATCACACTAAAATTTAATGATCCAGATGGTTGAAATTCTTCAGTATTTATACAAAATGAATATGTATGAATATTTTTAGGAATTAATGAATGATTTTGAAAATTTTGTACAAGGGTAAAATAATTACAATCTCTAATTGATAATAAATTATTACCAAAAATTTGTATATTTTCATTAGTTATTAAATTATATGATGAATTATATTCATCTAAATATAATATAAAAGTAATATTATCTGAATATATAAAAGTATAATTAATTTTTATCATAATTGTTTTTAATGTAATATTTAAAATTTTATATTTTCCATTATAATATTTTGAATTATATATATTAATATAACCATTAATATAATCATTATAATTAACTATATCATTTAATATATTTATTATACATATATTATCATTATTATGTAAATAAATTTTTCCTTTAAATATATCTATATTTGTATAATCATTCCATAATTTTAAATTTATATTTGAAGTTTTTTGAACTGTCCATATTAATTCTTTTAGTGAATTAACATAATCTAATGGTATTAATACATTTGGTGTATTAATATTATTAAATGTTAATATCTTATTTTGTTCAATTAATGTTTCATTTGCAAAACTACCAAATTTTTTTCTTTCATCTTCACCTAAATTTATATATTCTATCAATAATGAAACTCTTTCTAATTTAATAATATCATTAATATTTAAATTTATATGCATATTATATTCTTCAGGTTCAAAATAACAACATTTATATAATTCATTAAATTTTAATCTAATTATAATATCGTGATATTTTAAACTAATTGATGCTATTGTTTGAGATTGATATTTACAAAACCAAAATGATAATGGAATTATTAATGTATATTTCGGCGTTGATTCTGAATCATATGTTGTTAATTTATTAATATTTCCTATCATTTCATCTAATAAAGAAATTTTTTCAGCACTATTTGCTAATTCATACCAATTATTTAATATATCTGATGTTAAACGATCTATTTCTTGACCTCCAATCTCTATTGTTATATAATTAATTAAAGCAAATCCAATTGTTTTAACCCATGCAAAATCATAATTTTTAGAAGTATTAATATTTAATATTTTTTGATAATAATCTCGTGTATCTATTAAATATTTAAAATATATAGTTTGATAAAAAATATAATCATCTAAATATTTATTAATAGTATTAATATATTCTTTTGTTTCATTAATATCATATTGTGAATTATTATATTTTTTAAAATTATCATTGATATTATTTAGGATATCAAAATTAAAAAATATATTATAATTAGCAATTTTTGTTATCTCAAATTTATTTGAATTATATTTAATTAATATATCATTATTTTTACTTAATAATGATATTATTAAATTTTTCATTATATTATAATTTGTTGTTAAATTATTTAATGTACTTTTTATTTCCTTTAAATATATCATAGCTGAAGACATAAATATTATAAATTTATCAATTTTATCTGCATATTGTTGTATTAATCTATTTAAATTATCATTATTTTGAATAATATTATTTTCTTTTTGTATTTGAACAGATGGTAATACTATTTTAAGAAAAATATTAGATATTAAATCTCCATATTTAGATATTTGGCAAAAACCTTCTTCACCAAAATTAGGTATAGTATTAAAATAATCTTCTATTATATCTATTGAAAAAGGTGTATGTCTTAAATATACTATTTTAAAAAATGTAATTTGTGGATCAATTGTTAAAAATATATCTTTAACTCCTGTGGATACTATTTGTAATAGACTCCCTGTCATTATAATAGAATATTAAACTTTTTTTAAATATTATAAATATAATTTATCTAAAATATATTTATATGCAAGAAATTGAAGGCAAATTCTTAGAAATTAATATTAATGATTTAAGAAAAAAATTAAAATTAAATAATGCAAAAAAAATACATAAAATGATGTTATACAAAAGATATGTTTTTAAATTATTAAATAAACAAAAAGGTTATATTAGAACTAGACAAGAAAATAAATCTGTTACTATAACTATTAAAACATATCCAGAAAATTCTAAATTTGCTAATGAAACTGAAATAGTTGTTAATTCAACTCTAGAAGAAAGTAGAGATTTTTTATTAGCCCAAGGTTATGAACTCAAAGCTTATCAAGAAACTTTAAGAGAAAAATGGTCTTTAGGAGATTGTTTAGAAATTGCAATTGATTCTATTCCGGGGATACCATCATATGTAGAATTAGAATGTAAAAATGAAAAAGAAATTAAAAAAATTGCAAAACTATTAGATTTAGATTATTCTAAAATAGAATATGGTGCATATGATAAACAATTTATGGATTATTATGGAATAAAAAAAGATGATATAAATTCTGCTATATCGAGTTTAACATTTAAAAATATTGATAAAGAATTAAAATCTCATATGATTAAAAATAATGATTTATTAAAAAAAGTTAAAAAAGATCATTTAGAATTAATTAAAAAAAATAAAATAAAATTATAAATAATTTATAAAAAATGAATCTTTATCCATTATTTTTATTCCAAGTTCTGTTGCTTTAATTATTTTACTATTTTTATTTTCTTCAATATCTTTTAAAGTTGTAACTAATAATGTTGTTTTTTTTGATATCGCTGTTATTATTTCACCACCAGAACTTTCTATTATTTTTTCCCAGTCTTTATTCCTAAAACCTGAAAATACTATCTTCATATCTTTAAATTTATTATCATTTTCTTCAACATTTTCAACATTTAATAATAAATTATTTTGTATTTCATCTGGTATATCATTTAATAAATTTAAAAATTTTGGCATTGCGCCTATAAATTTTTTAGCAGTTATCATATCAAAACCATCTATATTTATAATTTGTTCAATTAATTTTTTTTTATCTTCTTCTATATATTTATATATAATATCTGGATAAACATCTAATATTTTTTTAATTTTTTTTTCTCCAATTCCATGACCAAATGTATTTGAAGCTATCATAATATCTAATAATGTTAATGTTTTTATTCTTTCCGTAATATTATCAAATATTTTATTTATCATTTTATCCTTAAAATTTTCAACTTTAATTAATTCTTCTTTTTTTATAGATAATATCTTTGGAATACTATCTATTTTAGCATCTATAAACTTACTTATAATACCTTCTGAAATATTCTTAATATCTAATTTCATACAAAAAAATGTTAATTCTTTAATTTTTTGTTCTATTGAATCATTTAACGCAATAATATCAACACCACTCTCATTCCATTCATAATCTATATCTGGCATTTGAGCTTTTGTTTGTTTAATTATTTCTAAAATATGAGGAATAACATCACCAGATCTAATTAATTTAATTTGACTTTTTGGACCTATCTTATTATCAACAATATATTTTGCATTAAATGCAGTTACAGCATTTATTACAACCCCTGATAATTTAGTTGGTTCTAATATTAATCTAGGTTTAATATATCCATCTTTTGATATATTCCAATCTACATTTATAACTGTTACAATTGCAGTATCTTGTAAATGTAAATTTTTAAATGCAAAAGCATAATCTGGATTACCAGAATCAACACGTTTAACTGGATTATTATAAGATATAATAATTCCATCACATTCATATTCAGAATTTATTTTTCTTTCTTTTAATATATCTATTAATATTTCCATATTTAAATCATTTATTTGAATATTATTAACGACTTTAAAATTTAATTTATTTAATAATATAAATTGTTCAGAATATGTCATCCATGGACTAACAATTTCATATGCAATAAATTCTATATCTTTTGCTTTCTTTTTATCTATAGTTTTTGCATTAACTATTCCAGATACCATATTTCTAGCATTTGCCATATCTTCCGAATATTTATTAAAATTATTTTTACTCATTATTAATTCACCTCTAACAATAATATTTTCTTCTGGTATTTTAATTGATATTAATTTTAATAAATTACTTATATCTGTTCCTATCATACCATTTCCTCGAGTATATAATTTTTTATTATTACAATCTAATAAAGCTGATACACCATCTAATTTATCAGAAATTATATAAGGGGATTTAAATTTTTTTTTAAATGATAACAAAATATCAATATCATCAGGTTTAATTTTATCCATAGAACCCATTTTAAATGGTAATGTAACTTTATTTTTAGATAAAACTTTTTGAACATCTGAACCTATTTTTTTTAAAAACGGATTATAAGGAGATAAAAATTTAATTTTATCAATAATTAAATCAAATTGTTCATCAGTCATAATAGATTTATCATTATAATAGGCTTCTGATGCTTGTTTTGCTAATTTAACTAAATCTTTTATGGAAACAGTATTTAAATAAGAATAAGAATCTTTTAAAAATAAATCTAAATTATTCATATAATAATAAAATATCTAATTACTTAAATAAAAAATATATCAATTTTTATTTTATATATATTTTATTATTACAATATATATAAAATAAAAATAATTATATATTATAATTTTGATATTATGTTCAGTTTAATTAATAATAATTTTTGTTTATAAAATATAATTGTCTTATAAATTATTAAAAAAATTGATAATAATAATATATATATTAATATTAATATTAATATTATATATTTATTAATATATAGATCTAGATAAACATTTTTTATTCTTTAAATTATTAAACTTTTTTTTTAGTGTTCTGATGAACACAATTTATAATTTACAAACTATTAAGTTTATAAATTATGATATTATATTAACATGTATTAATTGTATTAGAGTTATTATAAAAACGTTAAGTTTTTTCCCTCCATTAAAATTATTTGGATTAATAATAATACCATTCATTTGTGCATTTTTAAATAATCATATAAATAATATTCTTATAAAAGATGATAAGAATATTATTACATGTTTATTTTTTAAAGTATTATCTGATTATATTCATTCAATAATTCAACATAGTGTTTTTTATTCTCTAATTCGTTTAATGAATATAAGGCTAAAAAATCGTCTTCAAATAGCAAAAATATATTGTGGAGTTACTATTCCTGGAATTATATTGAAAGAATATGATGATTTAATAGATGACCAAACTAAATTAAAAGATTTTCTTTTTGTTTTACCAATGTTTTGGTCATTTATTGTAAATTTTTCAATAACTATTTATATGATGAAAATTTCATCTAAATATCCAATTCGTTCATTATTTAGTATATTTTGTATTCTAATGTGTGGATTAATAACATATCTTACTGATTCATCAATTTATGAAAATATGAAACCATCAGTTTTAACTATTTTTAAATTAAATGATGCTAGATTTGTTCATTTAAAAATGTCAATGGGATGTTTAATAGATACTAATTTTGAAGAAAATAGATATTATAAAATTCAAAAACAACATGATATTCAAAAATATATAATTATATGTATTAATTTTTTAACAACTTTAATATCTCTTTTATCCAATAACATTGGACAAATTCATTCTTTTGGTAATATATCATGGATGATTGGATGTCTTGCTGATAATATTAAATCTCTTCAATATTATACTTATATGGATAAATTTATTATAATATGTGAATGTTTAGAAAAACATAAACTTATATGTAATGAAACAAGTGATAATATAATAAATTTTAAAGAAATTAAATTTATCAATGCTTCATTTGGATATTATACAAACTTAATTGAAAATTCAAAATATGAAGAAAAAATTACAAGCTTAACATATACATTTAAAATAGGTTATTTTTATTATCTTGAAGCTCAAAATGGATTAGGTAAATCAACAATTATGAGAATGTTTAGATCAAATTTAAAAAGTGGTCATATTTTTTTTGATAATATAAATAGAAATAATTTATCATTTATAAATATATATTCTCTAATTTCTCATATTGTTCAAGCATCAGAATATACTCCAAAATTTTCAAAAAAAGAAATAGATAATATTAAAGGAAAAGATTTATGGCTTGAAAAACAATTAAAATTGGAAGAATTATTTGGAAAATCAACTGTTGAAATGTCTAGTAAGAAAAAGTATTAAAAAGTATTAAAATACTCTTTAATTACACTACTATTGTGCATTATCCACTGGTTTACAACTTTGTGGAATATATTTATTCTTACTGGATTATATATCTTCATTCCTGTTATTGCAGTTAAATCATATATCTTTCTCATTATATTTATTGCTCCATTTAAATCTGCATTTAATAATTTCCTTTTATTTGAT
>Ga0214921_10001638_pt1 | contig 37656 bp, 53 predicted proteins | sample LL1505_MetaG_FD_177992 | JGI IMG/M metagenome (GOLD analysis project Ga0214921, IMG submission 177992) | Freshwater microbial communities from Lake Lanier, Atlanta, Georgia, United States - LL-1505 | ecosystem: Environmental > Aquatic > Freshwater > Lake | place: USA: Georgia | collected...
CACCATTAAAAGATGCAACTGTGGCAGCAGTTGTAGCAATACCCGTTACAGCCCCTGTGGAACCGTTTACAGATGATACGCCAGTCACTGTACCTGTGGCACCATTAAAACTAGAAACGCCTGTGACCGCTCCTGTAGCCCCGTTAAATGATGCTACATAGTTTGTAGGTGTAGCACCAGTAGGTCCTGTAGAACCCGTAGCACCTGTAGGTCCTGTTGGACCTGTAGCACCATTGCTACCGTTAGTACCATTTGTACCAGCAGTGCCAGTTGCTCCTGTAGGACCCGTAGGACCAACTACAGTGCTATCTGCACCTGTAGGTCCAGTTGAACCAGTTGGTCCTATAATGCCCTGTATACCCTGAGAACCAGTAGACCCAGTAGGTCCAGTGATACCTTGAATACCTTGAGAGCCAGTACTACCTGTAGGACCTGTTATGCCCTGGATTCCTTGGATGCCTTGGATACCTTGGGAGCCTGTGGCTCCTGTACTACCAGTTGAACCTGTGGCTCCTGTAGCACCAGTTAAACCAGTGCTACCAGTGGGACCAGTAATACCCTGTATACCCTGCGAGCCAGTTGTACCAGTACTACCTGTGCTTCCAGTTGGTCCTGTAATTCCCTGAACTCCCTGACTGCCAGTTGCCCCAGTAGGTCCAGTGATACCTTGTGAGCCTGTGGCTCCTGTTGAACCAGTACTTCCTGTAACACCTGTTGGTCCAGTAACACCCTGCGCACCAGTAGGTCCAGTACTACCAGTTGCTCCAGTTATTCCTTGGATGCCCTGAGAACCTGTAGGACCTGTACTGCCAGTAGGTCCTGTTGGACCTGTGATGCCTTGAGTTCCCTGTGGACCTTGAGCATTGTCAACAATTACAACTGTTTCTTGTAGGACTTCAGTACCAAGAATAACATCAGTGACAGTCTCTTCAATGGTAACTGTAGTTGCGGTAACTTCTTCTTCAATGATAACTGTGTAGTCTGGCATTATTGTGTCACCTCAGGTGTAACAATAAAGCGACCTTCAAGGATGCGTGTAACTTCACCACCAGAAGAAGTTAATTCAATATCATAAACCCAACGACCAGCAGGTACACTAGACATGGTAGTAGCAGAAGCGGTTGCCGATACATGTCCCACCGATGTCATAGTTGCAGAAGTAATATTTAGTAAAGTTGTATTAGAAGAAGTAGACTGACGAACCTGCATAGCAAAGGTGTATCCAGTTAGATTCCAAGGAGTACCATCGGTCTCAACTCGGAAGTTTAAGTTAAAGGTAGCACCTTGTTCGGCTACAATGTTGTACTTACCACTCATAGTTCATCCTTAAGATGTAATGTAATATGCTCATCTAAACGTTTCTCAATCCTGTCCACCGCACGAGCAACATCTGGAAGACTTCTACCACCATTAGCCGTAGGCTGGATAGGATGTGTTAATTCTTTAATGTAAGATTTTAATGGATTCACAATAAGCCACTTGCCTATTAATGCAATAATACCCAGTGCCAACGATACAACAGATAAAGATTCTAACAGTGTCATACTGTACTCACCGTGTAGCCAGCAGCAATAAGTGCATTTCTTTCGGCTAGTGTTACATAGTGTTCATGCCCACCAAGGTAAACAACACTGGCTTCATTTAAATCATCTTGTGATGGATACTCTTCTTCATACCAACTGTTGCCAACTTTGTAGACAGTTATACCATGCTTGAGTGGGTATCGGTAGAATAACCAGTGTCCACCTGCTGGACCGTACTCAACAGTAGGTGGTGCAAATAGATAAGCCATTATGTTTTCCTTCTTGGTTAGAAACATAACCCCACCCCCAGGACCGTTATATGACCTGGGGATGAGATTAGATTGCTAGTTATGCAATGCTTGAGGATGACTCAATGCGGTATAGAGCGTTCTGACGGTATACTGCATGTCCTAGAACACCGTACCAACCGATTGGACGCTGACGCATCAATTTGTCAACGACTGGACCAATAACCACGTGTGGTTCTTCGGCTACAGCCTCAGCAAGTGCTTGCTGTCCTGCAATGAATGTGCGGTAAACAGGAATGCTGCTTGCGCCATCGTTGCCCTTCTTTAGACGTGGTGATTCTACGAAGTAAGCACCTTCGTAGGTACCAATTTCGCCAGCCCAGATGTTATCAACCTGTGAGTACTCGTGAGGTAGACGCCAGTTAGCGGAACCACTTGCAGCACGAAGGTCAAGAGATACTTCTGGGTGGATACCAGCCCAGTAAAGTGAACCCTTACGTCCGTTAGCCTTGTTGGTACGCAACTTAGCAACAGCCTTGCGGATATCAGCCGAAGTGATGATGTCATCAGAGGTGATACCAGAAGTGGTTGTTGCTACAGTTGAACCACCAGTTGCGTAAAGTACGTTAGTACCAGCAAGAAGGGCAGTCTGAGCAAGGTCATCAATGCTGTCAGCCATGTTGAATGCAATGATATTTGCAACAGCAGGGTCTACATCAGCAAGTGACATCAACTGTAGTTTACGAGTAACAACAGTTGCGTTACCGTATTCGTTTAGTGTGACGTTGACGATGCTTGGGGTTGATAGAGATACTGCAGTTGGGTCAACATCTTCCGACAATGCGGTAGTTGCAAGAGACATGTCTGCGTAAATCTGAAGTGCAACACTTGAACCAGGCATTGCCTGACGTGCTGGCTTCTTGTCTGCTACTGAACGTAGCAATGGGGTTGCACGCAGTTCAAATTCAACAAGGCGGTCGTATGCCTTCTGAACTAGACCTGCGGCGTTTGATGGGGTAAAAGCACCTACGTTGTTTGCACTAGCGTATGCGCCACCACCGAGACCACCGTTAGTGGCTGCGGAGCCACCTGATAAGCCTGTGTTAGCCATTATATTTCCTTAGGGTTAGATTGATTTGCGATTATTCTGCGCCTTGACTGTAGAGGAAGTTAAGTAACTCCTCCGCAGAGCCAGCGTTGTTCATGATGTTAAATGCATCATTCACATCATCTGGAGAAATAGCACCAGATGTTACTGCATCTATTTGACGCAATGCAGCCATGTCATTGACATCTACTGCGTTTTGTTGTGTAGGTGCAGCAACCCCAAACAGTTCACTATTTTCAGTTAACCAGTTACTGATGCTATCCGAGGATATTTCAATATCTGCTGGAATGAATTTAGCAACCTTTGGGTTGACACCTTTCTCCGTCAAGACCTGACTAATTGTTGCTTCCCGTTGGAACTTGCGCAATGCTTCCAATTCGGATTGCAACTCTTTGAGTTGTTTGTCTTTTGCACGTTCGGCACGTCGGACTTTCTTGAGTACATCATCAGATGAACCACGTTGTGGTGCATCGTCATAGTCCTCAAACTCAAAGTCATCGTCCCAGTCTTGTGTGTTGTTGCTCATCGCAACTATCTCCCTTACATTAGTTGTTGTTCGTACATGTCTCACTCCTGCACAGGGGTATGTAGGTTGGTATGTACTACCGCTCTTTTACTCAGTGGGGGCGGTTAATCCACTGAGAGTTTTATACTTGTCGCTTGCGACTTAATGAACCAGTTGTAACGCCAGACTGTCCAGCAAATTGTGAACGAGCCTGTGAACGAAGACGCTTAGTTGCTGTTGTTTCAACACCAGTTCCAAGTGCTTCTGCTTCAAGTTGTGCCTGTGTTGGTGCTTCTCCACCAAACATACGAGATGCTTGTTGGATGCCACCACGTTCTGCAGCAACTGCTTGGAATCCCTTGAGTGCTTGTTCACGAGTAACACCTTGACGTGATAATTGTTCAAGGTTTGATTCAGGTGTCAATCCAGCAACCTTAGCAGATGCAGCAATGGCTGCTGAGCCAAACTTAATCTTTTGCTCAACGGCATCAGTGTTGCCAGTAACAAGAGTTAATGCTAGGTCATCATCGGTTAGTGTTGGGAATTGTTTTCTAATCTGTTCTTTGAGTGCATCATCTGCAGTGGTAATTGCAAAGTAAGCATTATCAATACGGTCTTGTACTTCTTGCACAGAAGTTGTGCCAGTAATAAACTTTTTAATATTGTCTTGAGTTGCAAGACTTTTAAATGCTGGACGAGATTCTAAAGCCTTTTGGTACTCACCTTCAAGTCTTGTGTACTCAGCAATGTTTCCGAAACCTTCACCTACTGCTTTACCAGCAGCAGCACGTTCATTACGTACAGTTAAGTAGGCAGAAAATCTATCACGAAAACCTTGAAGTTCTGGTGAAGTAGTATCATTAAGAATTAAGTTATATATATTTGGATCTTGCCAACTAATCTGACCAGTATCAACAAACTTTTTTGCTACTCCATATAAACTATTTACCCAAGAATTTGCTACTGGGTCAATGCCAGTAATTCCTTTAAATATAAATCCAAAATTTGTAGCATCTTTATATTCTTGTGCTGCAGTTTCGGCAGCAGTTGGGGCAGCAACTGTTGGAGTTACTGGTGCTGGTGTTGCTGCTTTAGCCTTTGGCTTAACAGGTGCAACTGGTTTAGGGGTTGGCTTCACTGTTGGTTTAGGCTTTGGATTTGGTTTTGGAGTAGGTACTGGTGTTACCTTAGGCGGTGCCTTAAGATTAGGATTAGGTGTAGCAGTTGTTCTACGTAAACTCTCTGCGTATTCGCCAGCCATAATTTAAAATCCCATCGCAGATGCTAGACCAGAAGCAAATGTTGCCGCTTCTTTTTGTGCAGTTGTTGTATTACGAAACTCTGACATCCCACGTAATTGCTTATAGAAGTCACCATATGAAGGTGGCTTGTCAGAAGCAAGAAGAGTTTGAATTGTTGGATTAGTCAATGAAATACTTTCCATATCCTGTTCAAAAGTGTCAGCCATTAATTTGATGTAAGGATTCATTAAGTCACGTACTGTAACAGTTGAGTCAGCATTTAAACGTGGAGCAAGGTTTGCATATAAAGATGCGGCTTGCTTGCGAACTTCTGCTGCTGCATCATCTGCAGTTGTTTCACCTTTAACAACTCTGCGAACATCTGATAGGATATCACGGTCACTGCGAATAACACCCATGTCGTTTGAATACTTACGTAAGGTATCTTGAATCTTTCCTGCTTCTCCGCCAAGGTCAAGATTATCTTTTCCACCAAGCATTCCTTCAAGAACTGTGCCAGTGTACTTATCTACGAATGCTGCTTGGTCAAACTTTTGTGTAGTGGTAGTTACTCTTTTACCATTCTTATTTACAGTTTTGCTTACAGTTCCAGCAGCAGCCGATGCATTAAGTTCTTTAAAGAATTTATTCTTCTCTGCCTTTGTAGCCTTACGACCAAATGTTGCTTGCAGTGTTGAATCAATTAATGCATCAGATAATGTCTTGTCATACTGTGTAATATTTACATCAGTATATGATGTGCGAGCACCAGTACCAGTACCCTCTATTCCATCAGTGCTTAAACTAGATATTACTTGGAATGGACTGGTTGAAGCATCTGAACTTCCAATGATTGCATCCCAAAAAGAACTAGGCTTTTTGAATCCCATGCTTTTGCCATACTTGGCGTATGCACTGTTAATCATATCCATCTGAGACTTTGGTAAAGTTCCAGTTCTAAATGCTGCCTTAGCAGATGACTTAGACTTATAAGACTTCTTACCCGTAACAGCAGATGGTCCTGGTCCGCCAGCATTCCATAAGATACCATCTTGTGTTGCATCAACAGTTGAGGTTGATGAAGAGCCACCAGTTGTTACGCCAGGCACCGTGATGTTAGGACGCTTTACGTCTGTAGGTGTAGCCATTAATCAATACTCACAATCTCAGAGTCATAGGATAGAGGGTCATTCTCCAAGTAGTACTGGAAGAACTTTCCAAATTCAGGAACTTGCTTTTTTAAATCATTAACAATTTGTTTTTGAACGTATTGAACGTCAGCAAATTTATCTGAATCAATGTTTGCATTAGGATTGCTGTCAATCTGTAGTCTACGAGTAACAAGATTTTTTCTTGCTTCTATGTAGAAGTAGACAGCCTTTTGTAGGTCATTGTTCTTTACAACACCATTGACATACTTCTCATCACCAAGGAATCTAAAGATAGCCTTGACATTGTTATTAGCCTTTTGCGTATTCATCGTTCCACTATCAGCCAACCATGCTGGGTATCGTTTAGCGATAACTGCTTTTGCATCTTTGTATCTTTGCTTAGCATCTTTCTCGCTAAGTTCACCAGATTCAACCTGTGCATCAAAGTAATCTTTAGCGGCAAATTGCATCTTGTAACCTTGACTAATCTCAAGTTCACGAGCGGCTTCGTTAGGGTCAGTTAGTTTAGACTTAACTGCACCAATTCCAGTTACGTTAGATGAATATAACTTAGAGTTAGCAACTGCACTATAATCCTTAACAGGGTCACCAGCATTAAGCATTGCACCAGCAACCTTGGTTTCTCCAACTTCTCCATATGCATTAGCGAATGCATCAGAGTACTTGTTTAGATTGTTAAGAGTCTGAGGTGTTGACATAAATCCATATGGATTCTGCTCACGTGGTGTGAACTGAGCAACTGCTGCTCGTTCAAAACCATATTGATTAATGAACTCAAGCAGACCGTGGTCTTCACTTAGACCATTATTAACTGCATCTTGTTTCATAACACGCAAGTCTTTACGCAATTCTTCTTGCTGCGTGGAAAACTTAGGAGCAGCAACATAGCCGAATGCAGAGAACATAGCCTCAGCAAAGTTCATCTGAGTTGCAGCACCCATAGCCTGAGATAACATCTCTGCACGTTTTGCATCAGTTAATGGTTCAGGATTGTATGGGTCACGTTCTGAATCCCACTTAGCAAAGATATCATTGTAAGCAACAATTACTCTACGGTTATATCTATCAGTTGCATTAGGGTCAATGGTACCTAATACATTGCTGATGATTGGAACATCACTGGAAGCCAAACTACGCATCCAAGAGTTAGGTGAAACTGCAATGCTTAACAATACTTCACCAGTGCTTAGGTCCTGTTGTGATTTGTAGTAAGGGAATAACTTATTACGCAAGAACTCTGGGTCTACACCCATCTTAGTTAAGAATAGTTCTGGGTCATAATCCTTACCACTTAATGTATTAAGGATTGTTCCAGCACCAACATCAACAAGTGGTCCACCTGCTTCAGGTACAAACGGTATATATCCATTATTAATCAAGTCAAAGGACGAAATTGGTGTATTAAAAGATACGCCCTCTGGAATATCTTTGCCGAAGAACTTAGCAACAGCACCAGGAATGGTTACCTTAACAGTTGCATCTTGAGCATTGAATGGATTAACAGTTTTAATCTCTTGACCATTCTCATCTTCAACACTGAATACCTTACCAGGTGACTGATAAATCATGAAGTAACGTGCAGCAGCCTGTGGATTACGAAGTGTATACCCAAACCAGTAACGATTAGAGTTCTGTTTAGCCATATAAAATGGAGACACAAAGCGAAGCAAATGTCCTGGGTCAGTGTAACGCTCAATAGAATACAAACGTTCCATTAGCATCTTGTAGGCAAACTTATGTGACTGTGCTTGGATTTCTCCAGACATCTTTTGAATCTGTTCAGGTGAATAACCCTGCTCAAGAAGTAACTTACCACGGCGCTTGCCTTCAGCCTTATACATCATGTTGTAGAAAGGGTGACGAACTAATGAATCTTCAGGCTTTGTTCCAATGGTATCAAAGATTTTACCAACTATTACTGACCACTTATTACGGAACTTGTTAGGACCATCTGGAGTTAGTTCATTTCCACGAACACTTGCACGTTGTGCCTCTGGAATCTTGAGCATATCCTCTGCTGTAAGTGTTCCATTCTTGGCTTTAATGCGTAGACCTGGAACTAAATCTGTAGTTTTTCCAGTAACATCTTCAATACCATCTACAATATTACCGTCAATACCAACCTTAGGTAAGATGTTGTCAACGGTAAATTTAATTTCAGTAACAAGTCTCTCTACTGCATCTTTAACGCCAGCAGTTGAGTAACGTGATAAGTCAAACTTCTTTGTCTTACGCCATGCAACTGCTTTAGGGTCACTACTTTTAGCCCATGCAACTACCTGCTGAAGGTCATCTGTGTCAATAAACTTCTGTGCAACATAGTCATTCATATGATGATTAGCAAAGTCTGCTGCTGCTGGTGCCCAGATTTTGTTGTCTGGAGTAATAGTACGTTCATGAACTTGACCATTAATAAAGCGTGAGTCAGCAAGACGTTGAGCATCAAAGATTGTGCGCATATTATTCTGTGCAGCACTTGACTCTTTAGCCATAATTTGTCCAATAGGACCAGCACGGAAGCCATCAACAAATACACCAGGAACTATCTCAAACTGGTCAGTACCTGCAGCGATAATTTCACGATTAACAGTTCCATTAATAATAAGTTCATCCATACGACCACGTGTAAGTGCACGAGTCAATGTAGTTTGCACAACGGTCTGAATAGAATCGTCTATACCACGGAATGAATCAAGTGTTGATTCAATATATTCACGGAGTTTAGGTGGAACATCCGTGTAATCTTTGCGATTTCTAACTGCATCAAGAGTATCGTATTGTTCACGTACACGTTCCTGCATTACACGCAATGTATCAAATACTGGACCCTCAGTAGTTGACACAATAATGTTTCGTGCATTCTTTATATCACCAGTTAAAATTGAGTCGTACAATTCTTTAGCAACTTCATTATCTACTTCAATATCATCAGATAAACGATATGGTACAGCATCCATTTGACGGATTGCTTCTCTAGTTGCTTCGTTACTTACCTCTTGACTCATTCTACCATAGTTATCAAGAGTAAGTTTAGAGTTTTCAACTACCTGGACAATGTTAGATGAAAGACTGTCAGATGATGCGCTAATTGCTTCATCAATTTGCTTGTAAAGTACCTTTGATTCTTTACTTAAGTTAGGATATTCTTCATTGAAAACAATACTTGCTGCTTTAGCATTAGCATTTTGTTTCATCCTTGACCTAGCACGAGAGATGACTCCCTTTTCAAAGCCACCACCAAGAACTTCACGTACTGTTAAGTCTGAATCACGGGCAAACTCAATGCCGCTGGCAAATACTCGCTGCCAACCTTCAGTAACGTTGCGTGATGTGTACTTAAAACTCATTAGAGTAGTTGGTTTCCACACAAGTGTATACAAACTATCTGTTAACTGTTCTGCCGTATTACGTGTACGAACAATTCGGTCACGAGTAACTTGTTGAGATGTTTCAGATGCAGTAAGTTCCACAATCTTGTTGTCAAGAATATCGCTTACTACTTGTGCAGGACTTTTACCAGCATAGTCATCTGGATTTAAGCGCACATCATCAATTAAAAGTTTAAATAGATTTGAATTTTCACGAATGACATCATTGAAGATATCCATATCCATGGCAATATGCAAGTTTGGAACTTGTGACGTCATAGTTGGAACATCAGACATTAAGTCTTTAGCCATCTTACGTGCATTGACTACATCATTTTCGTCAACTTTAGTCTTGCCAGCCTTAGCAGATATTTCCTTGGCTAGTTCATCAACATAGTCTTTCATTAATTCAATAGTTGACTGATTTCCAAACTCATCACTAATCGTGTAGTTAGGGTCATCAAGGATTCTATACAATGTTTGACGCTTGTAGTCGTTTGACTTACGTGCAAGTGCCACACCTACTTCTTCAAGTAGTTTAATTTCATCAGGGTTGGTTGCGCCAACATGCTTTTTTACTACAGCAGCAACAGTTTGTTCTTGCAAACTATCAAACCATTTACCTTTTTCTGCCTTGTTGCCCATAGCAGGAAAAGTATTAAAGATTTCTCTTTGAGCCTGACCAGATAATCCACCTAGTTTGCCCATGTCACGAACACGTGCACGTGCTTCTATAACTGAACGGTCTCCAACTACGGCACCAAGACGTGCAACACCAGATGATTTTTCACGAAGAGCCTGTGATGGATTAAACCAGCGAAGAACACGAACACCTTTGCCGTTATCAATTTCTCCCCAGAAGGCACTGTTGAAAGTTAAAGTATTTTTAATTCTCTTTGCTTCAATAGCAGCATATGGTGACCAGGTTATATCTTTAAAAATACCTTGAACTGAGTCATCACTACTAATTAGTTTAGAGATAAAATCTGACTGTTTAGTTGCTTCTGCAAGTTCTTTGCCAAGTACTTCTTGTTCTTTTAATTTAAACGAGCGCTGGCGAGTATCCATTGCAAGGTTATAGGGTAATAAAAATTCTGTTGAGTCTACATCTTCTACTGTTTTTTTGGCACGTAGATAGGAGTCAACATTTGATTTACGTGCTTGCAGCGAATCAACACGGTTAGCAAGTGCTTCGCTTTGAATACGAAGAGCATCACGTGATGGTTCGTGACCAATGCCAACTTTAATAAAATTACCAATAAAAGAATCGTCACCAGTTTGAATGGCTAGACGTGCTGCTTCTTGTGCAATTTCTGCTGCGCCTTCTCCAAGTTGTGAACCTGAAATCATTGGGTCTGCAGCAATAGCAGAAAAGTCTTCAGCATTAGCCTTAAAGAAATCTATCTTTTTGCGAAACGAATTATCTACACCAGAAACAGCGTCATCAACTTCTTTAACAAGAATAGGCATACGCTTGGTAGTAACTGGACGTGTAAGAATTGCACGACGTGTAAAAGAAGCAGTGCGACCTGCTGCCGCTAGTGGGTCAAGAAATAATGAAGTTGCAAAATCAGAAGCAAATGAGATGTACTTTTGCGGACCACGAGAGAAGTATGTATTTACTTCTTGGCTATTTGACCAGTCAATCTTGTCAGTTCCCTGGTCTCCTGCAACTAAAGAACCACCAACAAATCCTACAATGGATTGCCCTGGTGATACTGTGCGTGAAGTATTGTAAGCAGTCTTCCATGTTTGAACATCAAACAATCCACCATTAATATCATTTCGGTAATCTGCGTTGGAGGCAAGGAATGCTGTTGATAGTGGACGTGAAACAAGTTCACGATATGGAACTGTTAGTGGTTCTAGTGCTTTAACTACTTGTGTGCCTACTGCACCAGCAACACCACCTGCAGCCTTAAGAAAGTTTCCGTTTGATTCACGTACTGCTTTGGCAAGCGATGAAATAAAACCAGTTTCTTCTGGCTTTGTTGGAGGAGGAGTTGTGTTACTCATTCTCATCCTCTTTTACAAGTGCGCCACTATTGATATCTACAAGTTCATTAATAAAAGAATTACGGTCATTATCATTTTCCCAAGGAATTGAAGCAAATGCCATTACAAAGTCTGGGTCAGATATGCCAAACATGTTTACAAATGCTGCAACATTGTTTGCTAACTTCACTAGACAATACCATCCAATTCATTGGCAGCATTTACAAACTGCACAAAGTTTTTAAAAGTATCTGGTGCATCTGGATTGCTTGCTTGTTCTTGAAGCATTGGCAAATACTTAGATACTAATTTATAACGACCAGTTACTTTCTGAGGTGGTGTGTAACCTGGACCAAAAGATGCACCTGCTGTGATTGGTTCATCAGGTCGCTGAGTTGGTGCAAAAAGATTTGTTAGTTGCTGAGGTGGAGTAGCAGGTACACTTGGTGATGGTACGTTTGGTACTGGGTTTCCTTGCATTGCTGCGCCTGACTGTAGTTCTGCTAAGTCTTTACGTTCTCCGTACTTGCCACCACCAGGAATTTCTTTAGCAGCCTGGATTGGTCCGCCATCAGTACGGCGAGAAAGAGAACCTGGACCTGATACTGCAGCAGGGTTTGCTGGCTTACGATACCCACCTCTTGCCATTGTTATCCTCTTTCAACTATCTGGATTTTTCCACCAGTATTAATATCAAACTTTTTAGCAATCTTCATTGCTTCTTGCAGTGTTGCGCCATGCGCAATAGCACCAAGTGCATAAGCCGCACCAGTACCTATTCCATAAATACCCGTGTTTGTTTCAAGCACAGCGTAGTTAGATGCGACATGAAATACTCTGTCTTTAAATCCAACCAGGAATACAAAATCTTCATCTTCTTTCAGTGTGATACCAGCATCTTCATGTTGTTTGCGCATCTCTGGAATAAACTTAGACACCATGAAGGTGTATGGTTCTGAACCATTATATTTAGGTGGTTCCCACCCATATAAGATAACGTCACAACAACGTGAGTTACCTGCACCAGCGATTACGTACTCATTGACCTCAACGATTTTTTTCATACTTCTATGTTGATATGGTCGTTCGGTATCTGTAACTTGTGCATCGGCTGCAAAGGTAAAACCTTTAGCATCTTTGATGGCAATGATTGTAGTCATTATCCACCCAGTTGCGCTAATATATCCTGAATGTTGGCAGGAGGAGCCCCAGGGGATGCTTCTACAGGAGCACCACCCATAGTTTCGGGTCCTTGTGCTGCAACTGGAGCACCCTCTCCTGGGGCGGCTTGTGGTGCACCACCCATGGAAGCCATCATTTCTTCTGGCGTTAGTGGTGCTTGCTCTTGAGGGGCTTGTGCTACTGGTTCTGGTTTCTTAAATACTTCCATAACCGAATCTTCTACGGTCTTACCACTGCGGCGTGCATCAATTACCTGAGCAATTTTCATTACAATATCTGAGGGGTCTTGACCTTGAGATGCCATTTGAGGAATTGCAGTTGATGTTGCACTTAATGCACCCATAAGTGCGCTACGCATTTTTTCAATGTCAATGCGTTCAATTTCTTTGGATACGTTTACGTTCCATGGAAGTTCCTGCATTACAAATTCTTGTGAGATTAAGTTTGCTTGCAAAGCCTGAAGGCTAAAGATGAGAGCACGTGATGGGTCAAGTCCTGACATCAGACCATAGCGTACGTTTACACTGTAGTCCTGCTTGATATCTTTTTCTGGACTGTACTTCAAAACATAAGGTGCGCCATTGTAAGTCATCTGTGTTGACTTTTCGCCAGCAAATAACTTTTCGTCCATCTCCATGGCTAGAGCCATGACATCCTGCAATGCTTCTGCAAGGATTTGCTGACCAGCCTTGATTTGGGAATCAAATCCACCAAGAAGTGCCTGAACACCAGAGCCTGTGATTACAGATGCATTGACGCTGCCTGAGCGACCCTCTGGGTAACGAGCACCCATACGCATTTCTTGTTCAAGAATTTGTTGTTCTTGGAAAGCACCAGGAGGAATTTCTAAACCAACACGGCGAACACCCTGTGGGTTAGCAGTACGCATGACTGCATCAGGACCAAATGCAAACTCTTGCATATCTTGTGGAACAACCATTGGCGCATTAACTGATTTCTCAGCAGCATCCATGGCTAGAAGACTAAAGCGAGCACGAGCAATCTGTGCCCAGATGACATCATCAAATTGACCACGTGGGTCTTCGGTGTCAATGCCTGGACGCTTAGCAATACGTACGCTTAGTTTGCCCAGAAGGTTTTTCGCCTTGCGAAGGGGAAGGTTTCCTCTTTGTGGAAGGAACAGGATTACCTGGTCTTTGTCCTCGTAACGAATCAAATCAAGTAGAGTACCGAGGTCAATGTTTCTGCGGTCTTCTCCACCAAGGATTTGGCGTTCGTACTCAGGGAACTCAACAATAAGTTCACCAATGGACTTCAGGTAACGCTTGCTATATGAAACACATCGTCCGTAGCGGTCATATTCTGGGTAAGCACCCAATGGGTTTTCTACACGAATGCGTGGCATACGAGCCTCAAAGTCAGGCTCTACAACAAACGGCAGGAAGGCATAGGTATTATACCAATCTGCGCCTGTATACATCTGGGTTTGTAACCCAGAAAATTCAACGTAGTTGTTGACAATCATAGAACGCAAGTCAGCGTTCTTCTTTGCCCTGTCAGATGTTACGTCAGGTGTCTGACAATTAAACGATGGCAATGGTGCTAGAACTTCAGCCAAGTCACGAGCAACAACGTCAACGAAGTTGGCAATCATTGGCTTAGTCATGCCCTCAGGGAACATGTCTGGGTATACAGATACCATGTCACCACGGCGTACAGCAGTAATATCTGCCATGCGCTGGTCACGTACTGAGTATCGCTGGCGTAGGTAAAGTACCTTGTCAGCGACCTGTTCCATTGAGAGTGCCATGAATATCCTTAAAGATAAAGTGTATGTTGTTCCATTGCCAAATCATCAAGATTGACAATGGCTTGTTGCGCCATCTGGCGTTGAGTAACAAAGCGACTTGTTGTGTGGTAGATTTGAGTTCCTGAGTGCTGAATCATTTCCTTGGCTTTAATCTCGCAGAACCACAGAGCCATTACAACGTCTGTAGGGTTACGAGTTCCAGGCTTCCAAGTAATCAACTGATTGATTAGAGCCTTAATACCCTCGTGGTACTGAGGGTCTGGTAGTTCAATGAGATTATCTCGGTTGTGCTTAGTACCACCCATGGTACCAAACAAGCCTTGCATAGCAGCCACACCAAAGTCGGTGTCCCACTTGTTCTTGCCAGTGAAGTGGCTAGAGAATCTAACACCCTTATTAGCCAAGTACTGGCGGAACTCTTCGTCCACCTCGTACATCTTCTGGTGGGCGTTGATTTCAATACGCAGTTCTACTGGCTTGTAGGTATTAATCCAGTCTTCAATAATGGCACGAATCTTGCCAGGTGTTGGGTCTGACATATTGTAGGCATCTAGGACTAGACGCTTACCAGACTGACGGTCTACAGCGTAGACAACTAGCGCAGTCTTTCCTGCTATAGCAGGGTCCATGCCAATGAGCGTTACCCATTGTCCGTCTCGTGGATGTCCAGCCGCTCCCATGCGGAGAGGACCAGGCTTACGCATACGGTTAACACAGGCATTAACAATCGTTGGGTTAAAAATCGCATCGTCATCAATATCCTGTTGCTGGTAAACTAGTGCCCATGTTGAGGCTGTTACCTCGCTACGTCTTGCAAAGAGTGCTGGTCCATCCCACTTCTGGTAGTAACCATCTTCATCTGGCTCGGCATCTTCATCGCCATCCCAGGGACGGTCTGAACGTTCCCAAAGGGTAACCCACTTCTTAGGGTCATCATGAACTTCTAGCACTGCTGGCATAGCAAGACGTGTAAATGGGCTTGCACCACCAGACCAGTGTTCTGGATTGCGCAGTTCTCGGTATAAATCTACAGCCCCGATACGGGTGCCTACGATAAGTAACTTACCATTCTTACCCAGACGGGTAATTACTTCTTTCTGAAGCCAGTCCAACTGCTTCTCCCACTCGTGGGCATTGGCAGTAGTGATAACGTCATCTAGGATAATTAGGTCAGCACGGGCACCGTAAATCTGACCACCAATACCTAGGGCTTGAAGCGTTGGGTCCTTTTCAGAACTATCACGGGCTTCTTGACCTAAGTAAACTGTGTCTGTTTTCCAGGTGTCAGAGTCTTCTTTCCAACCACCAGAAGGTCCATAGACCTGCTGCAACTTGGCGTAGCGTGGATGGCTAAGGCGTTGCTTGATGGAGTAGACGAACTCACGGGCTTTATTTAAAGTCTTGGACACCACAATGATACGCACGTTGGAATCCATGGCAATACGATAGGTGGAATACCCTACGGTGATTACGGTGGATTTGGCGTGCTCAGGTGGCACATTAATCAAGATACGGTTCTTGTTGCCCTTTTCGTAAGCCATAGATGGATGTAACCAACTAGGCTCTCTACCCTCTAGGACATCAATCCAGTCCTGCTGGTGAGGGAATACTTCGTTACCTAGGAACTCTTTGGAGAACGTGGCAAAGTCTATGTTCTTGCCGTTCTCGCTTCCCAGGGTGACCTTCATAAGGTCGGAGCCTTTGGTGCGTGCTATCTCTAAATCTTTGGCAAACACAGGGTCTGTGAGCCACTTCTTTAGAACATCGGGCTTGCGCCCCACCATAGCAATAGCGGCTCGCACCTCAATGCCAGTTTCTACGTGGGCTATAACCTTAGATTTGTCTTCTCTCAGGCGTACCACATTATGGTGCTCTGCACCGCCCTTGGCTGCCATATGAATTTATCCTATCTTAAGCATTCACCTAATATCAAGTTCAAATAAAATCATATAAAAGAACTTAATATAAGTGCCCCTTTAGGGGCACATAATAGCAGCCCCCGAAGGGCTGCTTTCGTTGTTAAAGGCAGCCCCAAAAGGCTGCCATTAGGTTGTGTGCGCCAAAGCGCACTTATGTTATTTTATCCTACATATATACTAACCCTGTTACAAAGGGACTGTAACGTTTCGTTACCAAATTGTTATAAATTATTTTTAAAGTCCTTTATCCAATGGGTTTTAGTTGTGTGCCTAATTACAAAATACTGGAAAAAATATTTAATTGTAGTCATACTAATACAGCCGTGCGTCCGCTAACAACTGGGGGTCCGTTACCAAATCGTTATACAAATATACTTGACAAATCTTCCAATTTGTGGTATAATCCCGACCCCTACCCCTAGGGGATGGTTGAAATTTTAACTACATTTATTTATTAGTTGAATATTAAACAATACGGGTATGTGCACTATCTCCCTGCAATATCTGGAGGCACAATATCGTTATCATTCCGTTACCAAATAAACTTGACAAGGTTTAGAAGGTGTGATAGTCTTTCATTATTAAGTTGAAAGCATGAAGGTTAGCCGACACGCCGAAGATTTAAGAACTTGACAGACTAGAGATAGTTTGATAAGGTTAAGACATAACAGAATAAAGGTATCGGGTTAGGCTCTTAGTAGCAGTCCAAGGGATGAGAGATAACTCTAACGCTTTAAGATTCTGTTACTTGACAAGTTAGACTAAGTATGCTAGACTAAGACAAGCAAGGCAAGATGAAGACAAAAGGTAACATCCGACTAGATGAAAGGTAAGTGATAGACATGATAACGTCCCATAGTATCTATGGGTCAGGCACGCCGACAGACTTATCACGTGTTAACGCTACACGGACACGGAGGCAGTACGCTTTGCGTACGGCTAACGCTCCGCAAGGCTACACGCCTAAGCCTAGGCAGATTGACCCTGAACGAGAGCAAGCGAGATTACGACTAGAGCAAGCCAAACTAATGCGCCAACTACAACGGGAGCATGAGCGGGAGCGAGCAGAGAAGACACGAGCCTACTTGGAGAGTGTCCGACACGTGGAGCAATACAACTAGACCACTTGTACTAAGTGCGGAATACGACTCACCGAGAGGTGGAAAGAGGCAGGATATTGAGAGAATGTCCACTTAGTACAAGTACTTGACAACATAGTAAAGGTATGCTAGACTAATAACAACATGGAGGATATATGAAATACTATCTATGGCTAGAGTTTAACCTGAGTAATGACGGGTTTCAACTGAGCACACACTGGATAGACATGGTACTACCAGCACGGACAATTTATCTGGCACTGGCTATCGTGGCAAGTGTTAAGGTATACAAACAATGGAGGAAATATGGAGAATGAAGACATCAAGTATGAATCAACGGCTACTATCGTAATCAACGAGAGTGACACGGCATGGGATGACGCTAAGCCTAGGGTTATGAATGCCCAAGAAATTAGTGCAATACTACGGTACGACAAGAGACGGCAAGAAGAACTGGCAGAACTCAAGCGTAAGATAGAGCACGTGAAAGAGTATCTGCTTGAGGCTTATGATGACCTAGGTGAGCACGCTCAGGAGATAGCAGACTGGCTAGACATTGAGTTAGTCAAGGATGTGACCGTGACCGTGACCGTAGAGTTTGAGGTATCGTTATCGGTCAAGCCTGACGAAGACATAGATGACATCATCACGAACCTAGACTACAGCATGGAGAATCACGACTCAGTGATTGAGTACTACACTGGAGATGTGACATGGCAAGAGTCGTAGAGAGTGAGCCACTGATATGTTGGTGTCCATTAGGTGAATGGTGTGATGTTGAACATGACTAAATGGAACTGGACACGGGTACTAGACGGACTCATATTCTTTGGTATGGGTGCATCAGTAGTAGGCATCATATTGTGGATGTTTATTCTTGCAACGAATTAAGATTCTGATTATAGATTGATTTGGAGAATCCGTAATCAGAGATAGCAGGTATAGGTTTACTTACTCCTACCTATACTTTTGGAGGTGGGTTGCTCCGCCACTGCACACACGGAGCACTTAACACTACGAAACTTGGAGGTTTCAATGAAGACGGTACACCTAGGCGATTGCCTAAGCGGATGCGTAATCTGCGAGAGTAATTATCATGAAGACGTAGAGGTATGCGATACCTGCGGCAAAGACTTTACATCTAAAACAGAATGGAGAATAGGATAATGAGCACGACTGAGAAACTATGGCACACGGATAACCAATTTATGAACGTGGAGATTGAGTATGCACTAGAGATGGTGCACTTAAACATTAGTGACGAACCTAACCGTGTCTATTGGCAAGGCAGACTGGATGCACTAGCACAAGTTGAGCGAGCACGTAAGCAAGGGATGATGTAATGATTACAACAAGGAAGATACATCCATCAGGTGCACTAGAGATTAGCGCACACGTACGAGACACGGTACTTGGTGGGTCATGGTATGAACGTCAAGTTTACTATGACTATGACAAGATTGAGGCTATGCGGAGATACCGCCAGCACTTAGTAGCAAATCGCTACGTACTAGTAAACGATTAAAACTGGAGGATAGTAATGAGTGAGCAAGAGTTAATTGAAATTTCAATTAAACATATTGAAGAAGAACAGCAACGAATAGAAGACTTAGTTGCTGAAGTATGTAAAGGTAACTACACAACACCAGAGATAGTGCAAGTGTATGCAGATAATATGATGCTCAAGTTGGAGCACATAGCAGACTGGATTGATGAATGCACTGACTCATATGCTGGCAGTTGGTCTAGTGATAAAGAGTTTGCTGAGGAATATATTGGCGATAGTGGGATGATACCTGATGATATTCCTCACCACTGGATGGACTGGGACTACATCGCACAAGAATTAATGTATGACTATTGGGAAATCAATGGACACTATTTCAACAACAGATAAAGGAAGCACAATGGATAAGAAGGAATACAACAAGGTATATCAGAACTGTATGTACCTAGCACGTAAAGAGTTAGTAGCACGACATCAGGATGAGTACAATAAAATACTTGACAAGGTTATGTTGGATTACGGCATTATGACACGCCGTGAAAGGCAAGGTTTGGCTAAACTACTGCGAGAACTAAATAACAAGGAGGCAACACAGTGAAGCAATACCGATTTAGATTAGATGAAGAGCAATACGGATACGTTTACTTTGAAGCAGGGTCAATGACTGAAGCAGAAAGTTTGCTTGAACAAGTGCAAGATGGAGACCTAATGCCAGAAGACCTACCTAATGGGCGAGTGAACATTAAGAATGGTCAATGTAACTATGAAGAACTGGAGGAAGTTAAGTAATGAAACTATTTAGTAAGCAACAGCAAGATACGTACGCACGACTAGATGAACTAATGGTACGTATGGCAAGTGACGAAACATACGATGAGTACATCATTATCAGAGGAGGTATGAACAATGGGTGATAGGTTTACATTTGGTGTAACCGATAGAGGTGGAGACGTACTGTACTTGTACTCACACTGGGGTGGAGAAGACTGGGATAAGGACTTAAAGACTGCCCTTATTGAGGCTAGTCCACGTATCAAGGATGTTAGTTACGGTAACAGGATTATTATATCTCACCTAATAGGTGACCAATGGCAACATACAACAGGCTTTGGCTTTAGCATTAACAATGTCATGGACACTGAGTATGGGTACGTACCTATCATTGACCTACGTAATGGCACGGTTAACTTTTATAGTTACAGTTACGAAGGTGAACTTGGTGACAAGTTAGTTGAACTTTCAATCAATGACTACTTAGATACAAAGGATATATATGGCATGTTGCATCATGCGCAACTTGACCTTGAGGAGGCACGAGAAGATGTCTCCGTATGAACTAGATGATGATGAACTACACACCGTATACACACAGGATGTGTATGTATGTAAGCGGTGTAGCATGAGCGACCCATGGCACGAGTGTGAAGGGAGACCAGACAATGAGTGACACAGTGATGTGCGACTGGGTATGGCAGGACGAACGAGATGGCTATAACTATTTCACTTGCAATGAGCATGGGTGCATGGAGTCAGAGAAGATAGAGGTGGACTTGGATGACGAGTGAGATTAAGTATCCCAACTATGACGGCACACAGAGTTGTGCACGTATGGGTGTGGACTTGTTCTATCAAGACTATGACAACAAGAAGACGGCACAAGAAGTACGAGACTTGAAAGAGTTTTGTTCCAACTGCAACATCCTTATTGAATGCATGGAGTATGCAATTAAGCACGAGAGGTATGGTTTCTGGGGTGGTACTACACCTTACGAGAGACGTACTATCCGCAACAAACGCAAGGTTAGATTGAACTTGCCAGAGAATGATTGGAAAAAAAATTAATGGTAATCAGTACAGTTGAAAAAGAATTAGACGTATACGAAGAGATACATGTAGAGGTTGAGCCTGATAGTGCATCAATCTTTCTAGGCAACACGCATTTCTTTATGCAACGCAAGACATTTGAACGCTTGCTATTTACAATGCAAGGTGCACTACTGGAAGAGGAACTACTAGCCCATCAGGTAGGTGAATAATGTTTATGCAACTGGTATTTTTCTTTATAGTTACTGGGTTTTTGGGTGTTAAGGCGTACAAATTACACATAGAAAACAAGTACTTAACCAAGCACCTACGAGGACGTAAGTGAGAACACGCAAGAAAGAACTTGAGGCTATCGCAGATGTCCTTGAGCAGGAGCACCATGACGTGGTGTACCTAGCAGAAATTATCTGGAAGATGATAGATGACATGCGCCGTGACCGTGAGATGTACGTGGTGGGTGTTAACTATCAGGGTGTTGGACAGTTCTTGTTCGGACCTTATGAGTCAGAGACTGTGGCTGCCAAGGACTACGAGGGACGAGGTAACATCCGTGCACTTAAGCAAGGTGACATAGCCAAGGTATTTAAACTGCTCGCACCTACCAAGATGTTTGCAGATAGTGATGAAGTACAGGGAGATTTGTTTGACATAAGGTAAAACTTATGAAAAAATAAGTATGGCTGTCGTGGTTGAGCGGTGATTTTTTCACCTCCATGTTTCATCACTGCTCCCACGACACGCCGTGTACGATTTGACAACCACCATAACATGGGCTATAACTTAACAACACAACAACAACATAAGTTCTGCTAAGGCAGAACCAGTAATAGGTTCGCCCATAAAGGCGAACATAAGAAACAGAGGACAAATGATTAAGGTGAATGGGTATGAGTTACCCACACACGTAAGCCATAGCCAGATAGGTACATACAATTCTTGTGGTTACAAGTATTGGTTGTCTAAGGCATTGGCTGTCCCTGAAGGACAGACATGGTGGTTGGCTGGTGGTGTTGCTGTTCACGAAGCAACTGAAGCCTATGACCGTCAACTCTGGGAAGCAGAGGGACGATAATGGAACAACAAGAACTAATCCCTATACAGGCTACGCCTGAGGAATTATGGTCAAAGTCTTGGCAAGAGAACTTAGACCGTCAACGTGCCGTAGAACAAGACACATCACTGTGGCGTGCTAGTGGCACTGCTACCATAGCCAACCCTAACAAGGAAGACGGCAACTGGTGGCAAGCAAACGGTTTAAACATGGTCAAGAACTGGGTGAACTTTCGTACCACTCAAGAGTTGATGTCATTATGGGTTACACCTCAAGGTATACCTGCCATTGAATTAGCGTTTAACATTAACCTTGATGGTGTTATGGTTAAGGGTGCACTTGACCGCATGATGGAATTACCTGACGGTAACCTCGTAGTGCTAGACATTAAGTCTGGCAAGCGTATGCCGTCATCAGACTTTCAGTTGGGTATCTATGCGGTAGCCATGGAGGAAACATTCGGAGTACGTCCCAAGTACGGTGTATACTGGGATGCACGTAAGGGTGCAGTATCAGAGTTAATCAACCTAGATAAGTGGACACGTGAAGCCGTGTCAGAAATCGTGGGAATGTTTGACAAGGCACGAAGGGCTGGTATCTTTATACCTAACTTTGACCACTGCAAGATGTGTAATTTTACAAACGATTGTAAGTATCAGAATGGAGATAAGTAATGGAAAAGAACTATGTAGTTAATGTAAAGACAAGCAAGGGTACAATCATCACAGCACGTGGTGATAGTGCTGAAGAGTTAATCGCTAACGTCAATGATTTGGTAGCACAGGGTGGACCTGATGCAATCAGCACACTGGAAGAAGCATTCGCTGGTGTATCAACACCACGTGTACTAGCAACCGACCCAGTAGCATTGGTTCAGGCATCACTAGGTGGGGAAGTTGTTGCAGAAGTACCAGCGTTTGCACCTAAGGCACCACCAGTAGGAGTATCTGCACCAGCAGGTAGCGATAAGATGTGCATTCACGGTGCAATGGTTAAGCGAACAGGCAACGGTGCTAAAGGAGAATGGCGAGCATTCTTCTGCCCAACACCAAAGGGCACAGCAGACCAGTGCTCACCAACGTTTGCTAACCGCAACACACCAGAGTGGAACAGTTTCTAGGACTTCGGGTACTAGAAAAACATAACTAAATATAGGTCTGTATTGCTGGAGGGGAAGCCAGTCAATGCAGATAGGGGTGTAGGTCCGAAAGCCTACTCATCGTGCAAGTCGGTGCATCCCACGCTTAACAAGGAGGAACAATGAAAACATTAAGCCGTTCGGTAGGACGTTCAGACATTGGTGGCGAGCCAATGCCAGCAGTATTTCGTACGTTTGAACAGAACAAGATTATCTTTAGACGTTCAGAGGTATCGTTAATTGCTGGCACACCTGGTGCAGGTAAGTCAACGCTTGCCCTAGCACTAGCCTTGCGTATGCAAGCACCAACACTATACGTATCAGCAGATACCAATGCTCATACCATGGCAATGCGTTTGTATTCCATGATTGAGGGTGTATCACAGACAGATGCAGAGAAGATTATCTCTGAGCAACCTGACTTGGCTAGGCAAAAGTTAGCCCAAGCACGGCACATCTACTGGTCATTTGATTCATCGCCTAGTCTAAGCGACTTGGATGATGAGGTCACTGCCCTTGAAGAAACTCTGGGCGAAAGTCCTGCACTCATAGTTGTTGATAACCTAATGGATATCAACATGGATGGTGGCGAAGAGTTTGGTGCTATGCGTAGCGCACTAAAGGAACTTAAGTACCTAGCAAGAGATACCAATGCTGCAGTTGTAGTTCTACACCACACTAAAGAAGGTTATTCAGGTACACCATGTCAACCAAGGTCATCAGTCCAAGGTATGGTTAACCAACTACCTGCACTAATCCTTACAGTAGGACAACAAGACGGAATGCTTGGAGTTGCCTCTGTCAAGAATCGTTATGGCAAGGCTGACCCTTCGGGTAATAGCCCAGTGTGGTTGCAGTTCCTGCCAGAGTATATGTTCATTGCTGACCTAGAGGACGCACGATGAATAGAACTGCATCTTACGAAGGCAAAGTTGAATACACATACCAGTGGATAAAGAAACATAGCAACTGGTTACCAGCCGATGCTGACAATGAGTACGATAGAACAGTTATACAGTCATTACTTGCGATGATGGCTGTGCAACATGCTAGTGACTGGAAAATTGTACGTGCTGCTGAATCAGGTACGCCATTTGATTACGATAAAAAGACTAAGTTTGGTGGCAACGGTATCTTAAAAGGTAAGTCAAAGTAACATGACCTTTGATTACGTAGCATCTATGACTGAGGGTCACAAGTATGGTGACATAGTTGCAGAACGCTTACGTTTAAATGGTGTGCGTTGCACCGTGCCTGACCTATACATAGTGCAGTCACGTGAAGAGATACCAGAGATGACAGCCACCGAGAAGGACATCATCCTTGATGATTCAGGTGAGTGCCTTGAGGTTAAGTCACGTAACATAGAGTTCACTGAACTAAAGGATTTCCCTTGGGGCAACATCATAGTTGATACCGTGTCAGGGTATGAGGCTAAGTTACAGAAGCCATACGCTTACGTCATGGTATCTGCCCAGACCAAGGCTATGTTTGGATTACTTACATCCACTAAAGAGAAGTGGACAGTCAAGCAACTGCACGACAAGTACCGTGGACATGATGATAACTTTTATGTTGTTGACATAGAACATTGCATACCATGGGAAGAACTTGTAGTGTTCATTAAGAACTTAGAGGAGGAGCAATGGTGGAATGGGTAATAATCCTTGGGCTTGTGGGCTTACTAGGATTCCTAGTTTACTTAGACAGAAATAGTTACTAAGTGGATAGCAGACACATCTCCCGTGTGTTCTATGACGGGGAACAGTACGTATCCTTCTATGAAATCATCAAGGCTATCCGTGATATCGGTGATGACTTCTGTGAGCAAGACTTACATGAAGCGTGCAGTGCATTAGGGTGGGTGGCTGAACAGTTGCAGTTTTCAATGATAGCGGATGGGATAAGACATGAATAAAAGTAAAATAAAGGGTACATCTGCTGAGACTGCTGTTGTTAACTGGCTTGTAAGTAAGGGACGTAAGCACGTTGAGAGACGTGCACTCAATGGTGTCAATGACCGTGGAGATATCGCTGGATTACCTGCCGTTGTCATTGAGGTTAAGAACCACAAAGAGATGAAGTTATCTGCATGGCTCAAGGAACTTGAGGTTGAAATGGCTAACGACAAGGCTGAGACTGGCGTTGTCATACACAAGAAGACAGGCACTCTAGATGTTGGCAAGTGGTACGCTACTATGCCAGTGTCGGAGTGGTTTAAACTACTAGAAGAAGCAGGGTACTAATGGACAAGCACAGCATACAACCTGTGCTTGAGCACTACGGTGCAACGAATATACGTGAAACATGGGGCTGGCAAAAGATTAGATGCGTAGTCCACGAGGATTCAACTGCATCTGCTAGTGTCAACGTAACAGAAAACATATTTGCATGTCATGCTTGCGGAGTTAAGGGTGACACCTATAAAATTATTATGGAGAAAGAAGGAGTTGGATTCCGTGAGGCTATCACAATCGCAGAAACAATCACTGGCGAAAGCCACAGCAACATACAAGGCAAACATTCATCTAGCCGAAGGGTACCTAGCCAAGAGGGGATTATCTCTAGAAGACGGGGCTACAGCCCACCTCGGAGTAGTCGCAGAACCTCTACCTAGTCACGAGGCGTACGTTGGTCGCTTGGTTATTCCGTACATCACACCAACAGGTGTAGTGGACATCAGGTTCCGTAGCATGGACAACAGTGAGCCTAAATACATGGGTTTACCAGGGACTTCTACCCGTTTATACAACGTAACGGCACTACAATCAGCAGGAGATTTCATTGCGGTATGTGAGGGTGAGATTGATGCGATTACTTTACATTACAAGTGTGGTATCCCTGCTGTGGGTGTACCTGGTGCGAACTCGTGGAAGAAACATTACTCACGCATCCTCCAAGACTTTGAGACGGTTTATGTTTTTGCGGATGGTGACCAACCAGGGTCGGACTTCGCAAAGAACCTCTCAAAAGAACTCTCGTCAGTAGTAACATTGCAGATGCCAGAGGGTGAAGATGTTAATTCAATGTACCTATCACAGGGGTACGACTATCTAAGGAGCAAGGTATCAGCATGAGCCATATGAAGGATGAGTGGGATGACTACGTTCAGTCAGGAAGAGATAACGTTTCTGATTGGGAGGCTTTCGGAGATGGGTTTAAAGATTTCCAGAGTTGGCTTAACAGAGTCAAGGGAGACCTTAACCTTGGAAATAACAAGGATTCCTTTGAGGTAGATGATGACTGTATCTGCGAAGCATGCGTTACCTTTACTGCATGGGATGACTTATACCCTGAGGATTTTGAGTTAGATTCCCTTGATGTGTATGAAGAATTGCATGACATCTTAATCAAGAAGCAGAGTGACTATGGTCCTAACAACATACGCAATGCGCCAGGTGGACCGCTTAACGGGCTACAGGTACGGTTGTACGACAAGATGTCAAGGTTAATTAACCTTATAGAATCAGGTGCTAAGCCTGAGAATGAGTCACTAAGAGATACGTTTGTAGACATCGCCAACTATGGGGTCATTGGTGTTATGATTTTAGATAACACGTTCCCTGAGGCGAAGGACTACAATGAAAGTTAAAGTAATTGTAAGTGACCTGCAAGTACCATACCATGATAAACGTGCTGTCAATAACGTAGCCAAGTTTATTAAGGCGTTTAAACCTGATGACGTAGTATCGGTGGGCGATGAAATGGATATGCAAACTATCAGTCGTTGGTCAATGGGCACACCGCTTGAGTACGAACGTAGCATTGGTCGTGACCGTGACTTAACAGTACAGGTACTAGAAGACTTACAGGTTACACACATGACACGCAGTAACCACACTGACCGTTTATACAACACCATTATGAAGCGAGCACCTGGTTTACTTGGTGCACCTGAGTTTGAGTTAGAGAACTTTCTCCGCCTTAAAGACCTAGGTATCACCTACCACAGCAAGCCGTGGGAAGTTGCACCTAAGTGGTTACTCTTGCATGGCGATGAAGGTTCTGTGAATCAAACTGGTGGGCAGACAGCCCTTGGTTTGGCTAAGAAGACTGGCATGTCCGTAGTATGTGGTCATACACATAGAGCAGGACTACTGCACTACACCGAATCTGTATCAGGTGTATCTACTCGTACCATTTGGGGGCTTGAGGTTGGTAACTTGATGGACCAGAAGAAGGCATCCTACCTAAAGGGTGGCATTGCTAACTGGCAACAGGCTATCGGTGTGCTTTACATTGACGGTCAAAAGGTTACACCTAAACTTATACCCATTCACAAGGACGGCACATTTGTCGTTGATGGGAAAGTGTGGGGCAAGTAGTGTGTAACCAAATGGAAGATGCTGGTCGCATCCATAGACTAAAAGAACAGCAAGTCAATGACTACTACGACATGGTGCAACAGATAGCCAGTGAGTACCGTAACAAGTACAGCATGGTAGACCGTGCAGACATTGAACAGGAACTATGGCTATGGTTTGCTGAGCACCCTAACAATATTGCTAGGTGGAAGTTGGAGCAGGACGAGAAGTCCTGTGACAAGTTAATTGCTAAGTCCCTGCGTAACGCTGCCCTTGATTACTGTGTCAAGGAGAAGGCGGTAGCCGAAGGCTACAACGCAATGGATAACTTTTGGTACAGCAAAGACTTTGTTAAGATGCTTATTCCTGGCGTACTCACAGACAACTGGGAAAAACTAGAAACAGCAATGACTAACATGGGTCGTAGCACCAAGGCTCCATCGGAGTCTGGTGACTGGATGGCTTATGGTGCTGACATACGTCATGCCTTTAGTAAACTAGATGAGATAGAACAGAACCTTGTATTCTTGTTTTATGCTCAGGATGTAGACTCAACACAGTTACATGAGGATACTAATAGTGAACGACCAACTGCCAAGGCTACGGCTATGGCTGCCAATCGTGCACTGAATAAAATAGTAAGAAACCTTGGTGGTTTTCCACCATTCAAGGATGACGATAACGAGGAGGAACCAAATGATATGCAAGAACTGCCGTGATGCAGGAGACGCAAGCAAGATAGATATGAAACAAGTATCTGCAATGCTTCATGCTAAGTGCAACTACATTGGTTGCTACTGTCAGCACAAATAAAAAATAACCCCCCAAGGTAGCGTTTAAATTACCAAGGGGGGAATTTTATTTATTAATTATGCGGAAAGAATATCCTTAGGGTCTAGTCCGCCACCCTTTTTCCAACCTGGACCTTTTTGAAGTTCCATGTGTAAGTGTGGACCAGTGACATTGCCATCTGCTCCAACCTTACCAATGACATCTCCAACTGCAAGGGCTTGACCAACCTTCACGCTATTGGAAGACAAGTGAGCAAAGAGAAGATGCCCACCTGCCACTTTCATTAGAACTGAGTGTGAGCCAAAGGCTGCGCCCCATACTTGACCGACCTTAACTACCTTGCCAGCAATAGGAGCAACAACAACTGCACCTGTGGGTGCTGCAAAATCTACTCCTTCATGCCGTCCTGAGGACCACATGTTGCCTTTAATACCAAAGGGTGTAGTTACTTTATACTTTGCATCTTGCATTGGTGAAGCCATTAGTCTTCATCCTCTTCTCTTAGTGGTATTGTTACGAGCCACACAATAAGACCGAAAGCAGTAATCAATCCTGTGACTTTCTTAGCACTGCCTTCTAAAGTAAAGTAAGCAATGGCAAGACCACAGAAAGTATAAGTTTCTGCAGTAATATTCTTTAAGTATTTCTTCAGCCAATTAATCACTTGACTCTCCTAATTTGGGCTAGTTGTCCAACAATGATTGCGGATACAACAACACCTTGAGATGTCTCACGTGATTCTGGTGTCATGTCTGCACCAATATTGCTTATCGCTTTCAATGCTTTACCTGGGTCTGTAAATATAACGTTAAGCAATTCAGTTGTGTCTTCAAAGATTTCAATGGCATCTGCTACTTCAGCAGTCAAGATGACACCGTTCTCCAACATAACTGGTTGCTCTGGTGGTAGGTCCTCATAGTCCAAACCAGATTCAGCAAAGGCTTCAAACGTAATTGCCTCACCTAGGAACTGCTCAACCAAAGCATCAGCAACAAGTTCACGTTCTGTGTCAGTGAGTACACCATCTGACATGGCATTGTCTATGACTTCTTGTACAGATTCTTGTACAACTTCTTGTACAGGTTCAGTAGTTACCTCTGGCTCAGGCTCCACGGTAGGCTCCTCAATGGGTGCAGGAGGCTCTATAACGGATTCTGAGGGACTTTCAGACGGTACTGGTACCTCAGGTACAGGAACAACATCTAACTGGGAAGGGCTAGGTGTGGGTTCTGGAGTCTGAGTTATTTCTGGTACTGTTATTGGGGTGGGACTTGGTTCTATTGTAGGTTCAGGAGATGGTGATTCACTTTGAGTAGGTTCAGGTATTGGCGTTGGCTCTGGGTCCAAACTGGGTACAACACTTGGGACTGGCTCAGGAACCACTGGTGGTTCAGTAAACGATGACGGCACTGGTGCAGGTGGCACCTCTATAGGTATACCACCATTAACATCAAATGCTGCTTCTATCGGAACAACATCAGCACCACGTTCGTAACGGATACCACGGCGTAGGTCTGCTGGTAGCCACCCAAAGGTAACTACCTCACCATGCCAACCACCATCAGATGCACGATTAATAACTAATCTAATCTGTGTTAGTTCACCTGTTGACTGTGGGTATGGGCGTACACTCCACTCAGCACAGAAAGTATTTTCTGTTGAACCAAATGAAAGATATGCACCATCACCCCATGTAACCCAGTCATAACCAGCAACTGACACCGATGGTGTCTGAGGATAACTACCATACGTACCATCTGCTACACCAAATGTTAGTGTTCCATTAGTTGAAACAAATACATTACTGTGTTCGGTGCTACCTAATGAAAGACTAAACGGCAAGTTGGCTGCGAATGCAGAGTCATCATCACGACTGTAAGTATATGTGTCACATACTACGCTTGCACTTGCTGGTGTGGACACCATGAACATACTTGCTATAAATAAAACAATCCCTATGCGGAATAGTTTATTCAATTACTTCTTGGAACCTTTTTCGTAGGATGCAAAGATTTCATCTATTTCAGCAGCAGTTAACTTACCATCTTCTAGGTATGCACGGCACAACTTCTCAATGATTACTGCACAAGCACCAATACCTGCCATTGCTGCAGACTTCCATACCTCAACACCAAGGATAGAGCCAGCACCAATCACACCAAGACAAGCCACAGCGAATGCTGCAACAATCTTCTTACCGATTTCTACCATTATAGTTTCCTTACTGTCACTAGCAACAAGCCACCGTAGCCGTTGCTGTCTTTATCGGGGGAAGATTCGTTAGTGAAACGAACCTCTTCAATTACACCTTCAAATGATTCATCTGTTCTGAAATCTTTAATCTGAACAAAGTCACCTATTGCTTCAAGTTCTTCTAGTTTCTGAACAACGTCATTAGCACGACCCTTGTAACCAAATTGTGAGTTATATTTATCCATCTCAATGTCATAGCATGATAGTGGGAACTGATAAATTCTTTGGCGTGGTACACCAGGCACAGACTTTAACTGGTAAGACTGCAGTACAGGATAATCAGTTACGGGTGAACCATTGTTGAGTGTGTACCTGATTGAGATAAACTCTTGACCACCAGTAGGTTGGTTCAGTGCAATATTTTGTTCAAGAGAAACAGAATCAAGATTGATAATGTCATACTTATTTCCAGCGTTATCAATAGTTTCAACAGTGATACTGTCACCAGTAGCAACAAGTCCACGAGTCTGTAGGTACTTAAAGAACTTAGGTTCAACTGTACCGTAACGAATCTTTCCTGTTTCTAGGTAACCAGATGAACGGTAGTCAGTTGTATGCTCCACTTGCAGTTCACCTGCTGCTCCGCCTTCTTCAATAACCATAACAAGACGGTCATTGAGGCTATAGACTTCAGTACAATCAGAACTATCTGGAGTTGAGTCATACTCTAAGTCATACGCATATGCAAATGTTCCATCAGAAAACTGTTGTGAGAGGTCAATGCGAATAAGAACACCATTTATGTTTCCATTAATACCTGCTGCTTTTGTTGCAGCATATATATATGTTCCACGTTCAGTGAATCCATTAATTGGATATGAACTTTCAATTACAAGTGGACCAAGAATTAAGTTTCCATTGGCATCAACTGGACAAATTCTTACACCTTGACTTGTTCCAACAACTAAATAGCCCAAGTAAAAGTGAATTGCTTTAACTAATTCACCATCTGGAAGAGTAATGTTTACGGTTGAACTTGATAAATCTGGAAGTAATGTTCCATTGTTTGCGGATGTAGGGGTAGCATCAAAACCTATTTTCCAAATCTCACCATTATTACCAGCATTGCCTGATGCGTAAATATTTGTCTGACCACCAGCAATGTCATTCCAAACAAATGTAGAATCAAGATGAGTACGTGAGTCATACTGTTTTCCAGCAGGTAGTGCCCCAGTGTGAGCATTAGTATTTCCTTGGCTATCATCTATAAGATTTAGTATGTTATTTTCACCAAAAAAAATAAAACCTTTAGCATACTTAACAAATGCTTTTGAACCAGCAGAATGTCTAGCAAATACTACATCAGAATCTAATGTGCCAACAATTCCTCTATGAATAGCACCGCTACACGTAGCGTAATACTTTCCACCAGATGTAGTTACAGAAGTGAATGGATAATTAGAACCGTTGTGTCCCTGTGGATACGAAGTTGCTGTATATACATAGTTAGCAGTGTCCATCGCACCGTTTGGTGCAGTAACACCAAGGCTAATTTTATTTAGAATACCATTGGCATCACCAGATACAAGAACATCTTTAGTTCCATCATTGCCAGTAGCAGCATTGATACCTTGAGCACCAGTGTAACCATGAAATACATCGTGATGTAAACGCAACTCACCAGTAGTCCAGATATCTACACCACGAGAGTCATGGAACCTATTGGCTGTATATTCATAATCTGTGCCTGGTTCGTAGAACTCAATGCCAGCACCGTTATGCCATGATGTCTGTGAGCGTACCCACCAACCAGTAAGAGACTGTTCGCCAGGTTCCCTGCTGGTATCAAACTGGTCCTTCTTGTACTGTGCCGTCTCACGGCGATAAGGATTCTGATTGTCAACTTTTAGGATAAAAGGAATATCTGCAATAGAAACATCGTATGACACATCCGTTAAATCAAATGACTCATTGGTTGCAACATAAGTTAAGTCATACGCTAAGTCTATGTTTGGTGTAACAGAAGATGCGGTAAATGCAACAACACTACTTGAACTATTAGTTCCAGTATTAGCACCTGCTATTGTAAACTGTGTAGCACTAGCAGTTGCTACCGTAGCAGTAGTTTTATTGTATCCTGCTATGTTTGAACCAGTAACATCAATAACATCACCAGCGACAAAGGTATTTGCTGCAGTGTAAGTTATGGTTGTTCCATTGCCAGATACTGCTGTTACTTTTGCAGTCTTGTAAGTGTACTTACTAGATGATTCAGTAATGTCTTCGGAGTAAGTTAAACCTGTTGTAGGATTAATAGGCATTTATATTCCTTAAGTTATGCAGGGTCGTTTACCGCAAGAGTTACATCAAAATTTGCACTTGAGGCAAGAGTTGTATCGGAACCATTATGAACACCAGCATTAAATGTAAACACCTCGTATCTCTGTGGAGTGGTTGGCTGAGGTGAACCATAGTAAACAGTAGCATTTCCGCTGGCATTTGTCGTGTAACCATATATAAGTTTGCCAGGAATACCTGCGCCAGTTGAAACGTTAACTAATTTAAGTACAACAGGACCAGCCTCAAAATACCAGTTTCCTGAGTATGAAGTTTCGCCACTAACGTAATCTATTCTTGTCGTAATTTTTGCAAGAGTAGTTGTGCTAACTGCTGCAGTAGGTCCATTACCTAATGAGTTGGTTGCTAAAACAGTATAAGAATATCCAGTTGACGCAGTTAAACCAGTGTCATTGAATGAGGTACTTGAACCTGTGTAAATTGTAGTAACACCACGCTTAAGCGTGTAACTAGTAATAGGTAAACCACCATTAAAAGGTGCAACCCAACTTAAAGAAACAGAAGTAATAGATGGGGTTGCAGTAAATGATGCAGGGGCATTAGGAACTGTTGCCCCACCTTGAGCAATAACGCCAGCAGGAATCATTACTGTAGGTTTCCAATCAGTACCCAAGTATTAGTATCACGCTTAATTAAAGTTGCAGCAGACCACTGGGCTTTAATAATGCGAGTAGCAGCACCAGTTAGGGAGTAGTAGTTAACAGTTACTCCAGCAGTAGGAGTAATAGTTGTTGCACCTGCACCAGTTTGAATAATAGTAATCTCTGTGCCAGTTGGAAAAGCAACACTTGAATTAAGTGGAACGGTAAGTGTATTAGCCGAAGCATTGTTCATTTCAATGTACTTACCAGCATCACCAAGAACAAGAGTATAAGTAGTACCAGTTTGAGCGTTAGTAAGTGGACTTAATAGTGCTCTAGCATCTAACTGTGTTTGAATAGCAGAAGTAACACCATCAACATATCCAATTTCTGTAGAAGTTACGTTACCAATAGAAGTGGCAGACGGAAGAACCACAGTACCAGTAAATGTAGGACTAGCCAATGGTGCAATAGAACCAGTAACACCATGAACATTAGTAACTGCATAGATGTGGTCTTGCGGTTCCTGCAAGTCACGAGCAGTAATCATGTGACGCACAACAGCAGCAGCATCATGTGCCTTTGCTCCACTGCTATCTGCATTGCGAGTAATGTTTAGGGTTGTGCCAGCAGATAAACCAGTAACAGTAACAATTTCTTCTTTGGCTGTGTCGGGGTCAATCACTAAGGTGTACGGGTATGTACCAGGTAGTGTTGTGATACTGTTAAGTGTCATTGTTGATGCGGCATCATTGATGCTTGCGCTTAAGGTTTTAGCCTCAGCAGTGGAAGTATAATTACGGGCTGGCATGATTTACCTTATCGGGTGAAGTGGATACGGATAGGATTGCGGTCATTAAGTTTTCTTGCCTCTTCAGCAAGACGCTTGTCATAAAGAGCAAGTAAGTATTTAGATGCATTAGTACCAGCACCATAGGCACGACCAGCAATCTGTGACTGTTGGTCAGACTCAGCAGAACCAAAGGTCAAGCGACCTGGGTCAATGAATGATGCTAGACGAGCAGATGCACCAATAACAATTAAGTCTTTGCAAGATGATGGCAAACCTGTAACTGTTTCAAAGTCATCATCATTAGTGTCCATTATAGAAGGAGCGGCGGTATAGAATACTTGGACAGTGCGACCAGACTCAACACCAGATAAAATAGTAATGCTGTTACGACTATTGAAAGCATCAGTGTTAGCCATAGGGTCAACCCGATAACCACGAACAGGAAGCCATTCTTTAGTAGGACCAGTAGTTTCATAAGATACTGCAAGAACTGTTTCCACTTCATCAGGTAAAGCATAGGTTGACTTGGCTGGCATAAACGAAAAGGTATGCGTACCAGTTGTATATAGGTCTGGAAAAGTTGAAAGAAGAGTTTCATTAATTGCACCCTTGACATCAAGGCTTGGGAATGTTGGAGAGATGGTTACTCGTGCACCATTCTGGTGTGTCGCTGCAGATGTTCCATTGTATCCACGACCATAAGGTGGAATGCTAAGTGTTCCTGAATTTCGGTCATAGGAATCTACATAGATTAATTCATCGTCAATCTGGATAATGCCAGTTGAGATATTGTTGGCAGAAGCGACAGTGATAGTAGTTGCCGTTGCATTTACTGCAGCAGTGAGATGTGTCTGACGGTCTTGACGTAGCGTAAACCCTGCTAGTTTACGTACAACCTCATCAGTCATTGAGCCGAATGTTGCCATTATTTCTTCTTCCCTTTGGCTGCAGCCATGTTATCAATTAGATTTGGATAAGGTCTTCCAGCCTTTTTAGCACGAGCCTTTGCACTGGCTACCTGACTAGGTGTTAATTTCTTAGACTTTGATTTAGGGTTTGGTTTATCCCAAACTTGCTTCTTTACCATTTAACTTTATCCGCCCAGTATGCTGCTGACATTTTGCCTTTTGAAATATTAGATGCGTGACGTGCCTTAAATGACCGTCTACGTGCAGCATAGGCGGCTGACTCCCCTGATTTTTTAGGGGAGCCAGACACACCTTGCTGACCAAAGCGAATAGTCTTAACCTCAGCACCAACTTTAGCCACAACAACGTGTGACTTGGTTGGATGGCTAGGTGTACGCTTCGGCTTGTTGTAGCCAGAAACACCAGCACGTGCTAGACGAGGGTCCTTCTTTGCTACCATGATTACTTCTGTTTTGCTCTGGCTGTTGCAGCCTTTTTCTTATCTTGAATAGCCTTTTGGTTCTTAGCAAGAAGAGCATTTGTTGCAGCACTCTTCTTATCCAACTTAGCCTGTGAACTTGAAAGCATTCCAGGAAGATTAATAAGTGGCTTGTTAACTCTTGTTCCACCACTTGTCTTTATTGTGGTAGTTGAAGACTTTCCAGTAATCGTTCCACTTGGACGAGTTGTTGTCTTATTTACAGTGGCACGACCCTCACGATTGTTTGGAGTCAACTTTGCATTGTTAGCCTTTTTAGTTGCTGTTTTACCAGCAGCAATCTGTGCCTGTGTAGGCTTTGGCATTCCCATGCCACGGTCAATAGTAGGCTTCTTTGACTTTTCAGGTTGTGGCATTTTTCCTGCAGGAAACTTACTTACAGTTGATTTGCCAATAGCAGCGTTTACACGCTTTGCTCCGTAGAAACGAGTTAATGCTTCACGCATTTCTGGTGATGCACCCTTAGCCTTAGCGAGGTTTCCAGCCATGGTTCCCTTGCGTAATTGGGCTACAGTCTTTTCGGAGACTTTGATTTTCTTATTTATAGCCATTACTTTACTTACCCTTCTTGGTTGTCCGTGGCATTGCAGGAACTGCTGGTACCTTCGGCATGTTATTGTTTACTACCATTGGAGTGAAGGATGAACCCTCTACCTTTGGCATTTCATGTTGATAGTTGATGTGGTTACATCCGCACTTAGCGCACATTAGGATGGACGTCCCATCTTCTTTTCCATCTTCTTCTTGCGAGGAGATTCTTTTGCTTCATGCTTTTTCTTAGCCATAGGAGACTTGTAAGTTTCTTTCATTGCCACTTTTTTGGCAACTTTCTTTGCTGGTTTCTTCATTCCTGCCTCACTCATTGCGATTGCGATTGCTTGTTTACGGGACTTAACGACAGGACCTTTTTTAGAACCTGAATGTAACATGCCACCTTTAAATTCGTGCATTACTTTAGCAACCTTCTTAGTTGCTTTCTTATAGGTCTGAGCCATATGCATATCCTGTCTTATCTGATACGTCAAGAGCCTTGCGAATCTTGGCGGTAGTTGTACCTTCTGGTTGTATTCCTTGTGCTCTTGCAGAGCGATATAGGTCTAGTTCTTTATCCCATTTCTTCTGAGACATATCTCTAGTACCGTTAGCATCTCCAGTATTTAACTGAAGTGTTCCTATTTTGCAAGCAAAACAACCTGCTACATAGGAAGTGTGTGTGTGCTCAACTACAATGCTTCCATTACTGGGTGCCTCAATAAAGGTCTCTGAGCAATCAGTGCAACCATAAGAACCTGGCTTATAGTTAAAGTTCTCATCAAGTTTCCATGTGAGAATCTTTGTAGTGTGACTATGCATTTTTATCCTTGAACTGTTTAACCGTTTGATGCATTATGAACTCGTAGTTCTTAACTAGACGTTCATCATCAGGATTAAGTTCAACTGCTTTGCGTGCATACTTCTTGGCAGAACCCTTCTTGTCTAGGTTCCAGCAAGCAATAGCCAGCAAGTCGTACATTCTCCACGGCATTGAAGAGTCAGCCACATAATGGTTATGCGACTCAAGGGAAAGTTCTGTTACTTTAATAGCAGCCTGATAACAGTGCTGCCACATTTTCTTTTCGTAGTAATGAAAAGCCAGAGGCATCCAAGCCTCTAAGTCAGTTGGTGCTTCTTCAACATTACGTTGATACCAATGTAGACCTTCATGTTCATTACCAAGTTTGATGTAGGCTTCGCCTACGGCTCGCCATGACTGGGCAAGTTCAACATTCCAACCACCAGTTTGAAGTTTTAACTTCTTACCGTGGTCAATAACTTCTTGCCACATGCCCTTGAAGTAATACTCACGGATTAAGTAGACCAACATGCGGTGGTCATCTGGCATCTCACGATGTCCAAGTTCTAACAGTGGTAGATAACCACTACGTGGCTTGTCATTATCAGGTACATGTCGTACTAAAGTCTCAACTACAATGCAGTTATCTACACCAGTAGTTGACTCAGTAATCTCGTGGCAAGGGTACTTCCACTGGTATCCATGTCTAGCATGGACACGTAGGTTGTTTGCCCATATATTACCTGTGTCCCACATGACCCAAGCCCTACCAGTATCTGGCTGCCAAGCCTGCCTTAACTTGTCAAAGAAGTCTGGGTCTGGAATCTCATCCATGTCCAAGGAGACACACACATCAACGTCAGCAGGTACAAGGTCAAGTGCCATGTTCCTAGCCACATCAAACCTAAAGTCGCTTAGCGTGGCTCTGTGGGCTTCTATGGGGTACTTCTGTAGCAGTTCATAGGTGTTATCTTCTGACCCAGTATCTAGGACAATTCGGACATCTGCACCCTTGGTGGCTTCTACCCATCGCTTAACGTGCTTAGCCTCATTCTTGGCTATAGCATAGACTGCAATCTTAACCATGCTATTATCCTAGCACACTACACTATGGGCGTAGTGAGGACTTATTAATTGCTACACCTTTACAGCAGTCTGCGTAAGATTCACAATCCTGTGTTGGGCATCCTGTTCTACAAGCCATTAAACTTCTTTACTTCCAAATGCAGTTACATTAAGGGTT
>Ga0214921_10001639_pt1 | contig 37608 bp, 39 predicted proteins | sample LL1505_MetaG_FD_177992 | JGI IMG/M metagenome (GOLD analysis project Ga0214921, IMG submission 177992) | Freshwater microbial communities from Lake Lanier, Atlanta, Georgia, United States - LL-1505 | ecosystem: Environmental > Aquatic > Freshwater > Lake | place: USA: Georgia | collected...
GTGCTGGTGGTGCTGGTGCTGGTGGTGCTGGTGCTGGTGGTGCTGGTGCTGGTGGTGCTGGTGCTGGTGGTGCTGGTGGTGCTGGTGGTGATGGGTCTACGAGTGGTAGTTGCATCTGTAGTGGTTCACCCACGCCTGCTGCTGGCAGCTGTCCTCCTGGTGCTGCTGGCTCTCCTGCCGGTGCTGCTGGCTCTCCTGCTGGTGCTGCTGGCCCTCCTGCCGGTGCTGGTGATTCACCGCCTCCTGCGCCTCCTACGCCTGCTACTTCCGCTGCTGGTGGTGGTCCTGCTGGTGCTGCTGGCGTTCCTGGCGCACCTTCTCCATCCTCTTGTTGTCGACGTTCTAAAGGCACCCTTGCGACTGCTTCTTGTGCTCTCATTGTTTCTCTCGCCTTGTGAACCGCCTCCAATAGTATTTGCATGCGTGTACCAGCGCGCCGCAGCTTCTCCTTCAGTAGCTTGCTCTTCTCTGCCGCCTGCGCAGCCACCAGTGCTGCGCGCGCCGCCTGCTCATTAAGAATGCGTTGTGAATACTCAAACGCGCCCTTTGCTTGCTTTTCATTAAGACTAGCATCTAAGAGCTGTTTAGTCCCTACCGAAGTTCCTGTTGTACTAAATTCACTAAGTACCTTAGTAAGCCTACTTAATTCCCTTTCCGCATTATTTTTCTTTGTAATAATATCCTTTGTACCGAATACTAGTCTACTAATTGTTCCCATTTGCGCAAGCTCACTCATGGCATCATTAAGTTTCTTTTCTTCATTAGCAGCATTTTGCTGCGTTGTAGCAAGGCCCTCCTTGTATGCGCGCGTTTCCATTTTATTTATTTCCTGTTTCTCTTCCCACCATGCCTTTGTTATACTGAGCGCTACAGCTTCTTTTGTAACGCCCAGCCCACCATATTTACCTAGCTCCATCGCATAAGATAAGGCCAGATGCATCTTTCTACCTGCATCTGCTCCAGGAACTGTATCACCAAAAATGAGTTTCTCCGCGGTATTTTCTTCCTGTAGTGCCTTCCCGTGTGAATCATACATCTTGTCCATTGTTGGCCGTATCTTATCCATAGTTTCTTTTACAGAGCGTATTGCTGTAATCATAGCTTCAGCTTCCCCAAGTTCATCTGTTGCCTTTTGTTCTTGTTCACCTGCCTTTTCAAGCGCTTCCCGCGCCTTTGTTGCTGTATCATCAAGTCTAGTTTTTTCTCTTCTTGCGGCATACATCGCATCACTATTTGCTTGACTACTGTCCACTGTCCAAACCCGTTGCGCCTCAATAAACGCTTTATCTGCCTTGTCGGATTCTTCATCTGCCTTTGTTAATCGTTCCTTCACCTCATCAACAGTGCTGCTAGCTGAACTTCTAGTATATTTACGTTTTTCTAAAAGGACCTGCGCATCCTTAAGCGCATCATCAATATGCCTTGTATAGTTATTAATATTTTTAAGAATATTCCCTGTTTGTTCTTGAAGTTCCGTTTCATAGGCTTCAAGTAATTCATTTATATGTCCTAGTTCTTCCTTTGCCGCCTCTTGTAATGTTGTTAGTGCTTCTGTTTTTTCCGCGCTATTGCCAGCAGTTGCTAATGCCTGAGCTATTTTCTCAAGATTTCTTTCTGCCGTCTTTTTATTTCGAGTCGCCAAGATTTGCTTGGCCATAGTTTTATGTATCTCATCAATCGCTCTATAGAGCTCATTCGATTGTTCTTTTACTTCTGGTTGTGCTGCTGGAACTGCTGCTGCTACTGCTGTTTCTGTTCCTGCCGTGACCCCTTTAGCGCCATCTTCCTTCAAGCAATCAAGGAGTTCCTTCAAGTGTATACTTGTGTTTGCGCCCCCCTTTTCCCATAGTTCGTTAAATTGTATTAACTTCTCCTCATCCACAGAATGCCTAGTAAGTGTATTTATAATGGAGGCCGCAGTGCCCCGATCCATACTAATCCCATCACCCTTGGTCTCCTTTTTATCTTTCGCAATAAGATACACCGCAGCAAAGGCGCGAAGCATACGCTCCCAGTCTGCATTTTCCACATTCTTCGCAAGCTTATCCGAAGCCGTATTATTCACATAGTCATGGCATCTCAATGAGCTAGATGTCGTATTAATAATCTCCCTAAGGACATCAATCTGTCCGAGTTTAGTTCGTAACACAGCAGTATCCTTCTGTGTCCCCTCCAGCACTATAATCTCCTGCGCAAGCGTCATAAATCTGTAGCGCAATCCCTCTGTTATAACGGCACTCGCCTTTCCATTGTCCATGTTCGAACACGGCAAATATGGATAGTCTAGGCTCAACTGTTTGACGCCACCGAAGGTTGTCTTAAAGATTTGTTTACATTCCGTAAGATATACAGGATTCCCATTTATAATAAATCCCTTGCTTGGCACATAGTTCCCCGTGAATTTAACCCTATCGTATAGGGAGTTTTGTAGAACATCATCGTCCTCCATTAAGACAAGCTCTTTTCCAACTACGATGCTTGTCGTGTCAGTATATGCGCCACCTTGTTGTGCGCGTTTTTTACGTAGGATATCGCCTATAGGGCGTTTTTCCCCTTTCTTATCCTTTCTTTGCGACATACGCTTACTATTCAGTATAAGGAAAACAATAGCGCCATAAATCCGTGAAGGTCTAAACCTTTCACTCTATGTATAGATAGCAATGACCGACACACACTCAGTGAAAACCTGTAATCCCTGGAATCCGAAGAATCGCATCATCCCTGAGTCTGAGATTCTTCGGATTTTGACCACCTACGGCGTGACGGAGCCATTCCCGAGCCTTAGCCTGTTTAAACAGGCGTGTGTTCACACGAGCTATGTAGATAAGTCGGAGGCATGGTTAAAGCAAGAGGAGCCCATGATTCTTGCGGAGAAGCCTCCTAACTGTCTGTCGCTTCAAGCTGCAGACAATGAGGAACTGGAATATGCGGGCGACGGGATTCTGAGTGGGGTCGTGGCGACGTATCTGAAGGAGCGATTTTCGGGCCAGGGTGAGGGATTTATGACAAATATTCGTACAGAGATTGTGAATAATGACCGGCTGGGGGAGCTCGCAAAGAAGGTCGGATTCACGCAATGGCTTGTGATCAGTCGGCATGTGGAGGAGGTGTGCGATGGCCGCAACAATCTTCGGCTGCTCGGAAGTATGTTTGAGGCCTGGCTCGGCGCACTCTATTACTCTGCGGGGGCCGGCGGGAAGGGTTATGAGCTGGTACAGACATTTGTACTTACTGTGATTGAGCGGCACATCTATTTTGCTGAACTCATTTCCAAGAATACGAACTATAAGGACCAGCTTCTCCGATGGTTCCAGGCGGAATATCATCAGCCGCCAAAGTACAAGGTGGTTCATCAAGAGGGGCCGTCCCATGATAGTCTGTTTACTATGGGAGTTCTATCTCCCGAGGGCACTGTCATTGCAACGGCGGTGGCGAGAAACAAGAAGGAGGCGGAGCAGAATGCGAGTAAGCTGGCGCTAGAGAAACTGAGTAAGAAAGGGGGGAAGAAATAGGGGGCCATAGAATAGATATGGCTGATAGTAATGCTCAGGAGCAGAAGCCAGCAGTACCAAACAAAAGAAGGGGCTTAACCTTTAAACAGGGGATAAGGGCCCCTAAAACGCTTGTCGATGCCTTGGAGGTGCCCAGGGGAGTGAAGCCGAGCGATGCTCTTTCCCCAAAGCTTGCAGCAACCGTTGCGCGAGAGATGTTTGGAGCTAAACCAAAGAAGAAGGTTGCCGCTGCTCCTGCTGCTGCTCCTGCTGTTGCAAAGCCCCCTCTTGCGGCTGCTCTTGCTCCTGCCGCTGTTGCAAAGCCCCCCGCTGCTGCTCCTGCTCCTCCTGCTGCTGCTCCTGCTGCCGCTCAACAAGAAGAAGACGAAGGCGAGGCCATTGAAACAGAATCTATTCCCCCCGAAAGCGAAGAAGAAGAATCTGGCCTACTGGAACTTCTGGAGGAGCAGGAAGCTCCTGCGGAGATATCGGCGGACCTAAAGGAAATGGCAACGCTTATCCTGGACGAGGAGGAAAAGGATTTATACGGAACACACGTGCCCGATGGTACAACCATGCTGGACGACGGTAAAACAACGGTCCCCGCGCAGTATGTGCCGCAAACTCGCCGCGGATTTGCCGATTTCATTAAACTCCAGTATGCGCCCTATATTCTGACTGATACGATGAAGGTAAATAAGGATGACAAATTCTATAAATACCAGGAGTTCGTCCGTGATTATATGCGCAACGCTGCGCCCTACCGTGGAATCCTTGTCTACCATGGCCTCGGCTCCGGAAAGACCTGTACTGCGATTGCTGCGGCTGAAGCCCTCTTTGCGACCTCCAAGAAGAACATTATTGTGATGAGTCCAAAGTCGCTGAAGAAGAACTTTCTGCGCGAAGTGAGCAAGTGCGGCTTCCGCCATTTCCAGCTCAAAAACTTCTGGGTCAAGCTGCCAAAGACAACAGACACTACGATTCTCTTCTTTGCAAACACGGTACTCGGAATCTCAACAGCACACCTCAAAAAGGCCCAGAATATTTGGGTTCCCGATTTTCGAAAGACACAGGAAGAATCTAACTACGATTCTCTGGCCCCCGAGGAGCGCCAAGAGATTCGCGCACAGATTCTCTCTATTGTTGAACATGACCCAAAGACAAATCCTACAGGGCGTATCCGATTCATCTCCTATAACGGTATCACTGCGAAAAAGCTGATGATTATGGCCTGCGACCCTTCGTACAAGAAGTTTTTTGACGATGCGGTGATTGTGGTGGATGAGATTCACAATCTGATTCGTACCATTCACGGGACAATCGAGCCCTATATTATTGATGTCAAGGAGGGGGTCAAAGGGATGCGAAAGATTGATCCTGAGCCAGTCACTCCTGACCGCTGGGATCCGGCTCCTCAGATGCGAAAGAACCTCCAGAAACTCTTAACTGAGACGCGCGAGGAGCGTGCAGGACGGCGCGCCCGTAAGGAGAGGATTGAGCTCTATAGCCGCGGATACATGTTCTACAGACTTCTCTGCGATGCGAGAAACTCCAAGATTATCGGGCTCAGCGGCACACCCCTCATTAATCATCCTGAGGAGCTGGGTATTCTCTCCAATGTCCTACATGGGTATTTCACCATGATTGAGGGGGTCATTCAACAAACAGGCAAGGCCGTCCAGGAGCAGGCGAGAGCTCTCGCACTAACCCATCCCTTTACAGATTTCGTAGAAGTGAAGCAGGAGCCGAGTGGGGGGACACGAGTCATTGTAAGTCTGCTGCCTCAGGGGACCATCAAAGTAACGAATGATACTGGCGTTACACATCTCCCTTCCTTTACAGAAACAGAGGCCTACCTGACGATGTATACGGCGATTTCCACACTCTATGAGGGCGGCAAGGTTCCAGCAAAGGAGGAAATCGTGGGTGCCATACGTTCTGGCTACGAAGAGACGGATTTTCCTCCCTTTGAAGATGTTCAGCGAGACATTCTGGACCTCTATGCTAAGAATCCTACGCCCACAAAGCTACAGATAAGTGATGCACTCATACGGGTCTATACAGAGGCCTATTCGTCTACGGCAATGATCGCCTCCCTACAGAAACTCTTTAAGTCCGCTGGCCTCGAACTCAGTGGGACGCCTGTGGCGCGTGCGGAGTCTCTGCTCCCCCCGATTGCCGAAGATTACACGACAAATAAACGGAGATACAGGGGCTTCCATACCCATTTTATACCGAATAAGATGGACCTAATGAATAAGGGAACGCTGGTTACACGCTTAACAGGGCTCGTCTCCTATTACAAGGGATCCTCATTAGAGCTGATGCCTCGCGTTGAGCGGGATGAGGTCGTGCGAGTGCCGATGAGCGACTATGTTCAGAAGTCCTATTCCGAGAAGCGCGTGGAAGAACTGAAGAAGGAGCTCGATGCCGATAAGGAGCAGAAGACGATGGATAAATCCTGGAAGGCCGTCTTTGATATGAAGGATACACAGCAATCGAACAACTTCAAGATGGGATCACGACAGGCGTGTAACTTTGCCTTTCCTCCCGAGGTTGCTCGGCCAAGGGCGGGAAATAAGAAGGAAGAGCTGGCGGAAGCGATGGCGGGCATGGAAAAGGAAGAGCTGGTGACCTTAGGAGAGGATATGCCCGCTCCTGCAGAAGAGTTTCCTGAACTTGCTGAGGAAGAGGAAGGAGAAGAGGAAGCAGAAGAGGAAGAAGAGCAAGAGGGAGGTGGAAGAACTGTAGCAGAACTTCGCGCAAAAGTCGCAGCGGCAAAGGCGGCCGCTGCCGCAGAGGCAGCTGAAGCCAGCGGACCTAAATCCCAATCGGACGAGGCCGCAGCAGCCACTGCTATCATTAGTGCAGAGTGCAAGATAGGCAGAAAAGCCGGTGAAGATATGGCAGTAGCAGTAAAGCGCGCCACGGACTGCTTTCGCGATATGAACATTGCTGGAAAACGGCTTCTGATGGGCGCAGAGAATGGGCTCGATGTCTATTCTCCCAAGTACGTCGCAATGCTCGAGCGCATCGGCGCAGCCCCAGGCTCCTCCCTCGTGTATAGTGCCTTTCTAAATCTGGAGGGCATCGGGCTCTTCCGAGTAGCCATGAAAAATAATGGCTATGCACCTATTGATATGGCGCTGATCGGGGGCCAGCTCGCCTTCACTCCTGAGACAGAGGCCTCCCTTCGCCAAGGCCCAGGTAAGCAGCCCAGATTCTTGACCTTTTCTGGAGCAGAAGATGAGCAGGTGCGCGCAGCAGCACTCAGCATATTCAATGCGCAGTTCAGCGATCTGCCTGAATCGATGGCGAAGATTCTCACAGAATCTGGCTATACGGATAATAAGGTAGGTGAGCTGTGCCGCGTCTTCTGTATTACATCTGCTGGCGCAGAAGGTCTCTCGCTACGCAATGTCCGTGCGGTCCATATCATGGAACCCTACTGGAATGAGGTGCGTGTGCGGCAGGTGAAGGGCCGCGCGATTCGTATTGGATCACACTTGGATCTCGCGCCAGCCGATAGAAATGTCTCCATTTATACCTATGTCTCAGTCTTTTCCGACGAGGCCCAGACAAACTCTGGCGGCGAGAGAATCATTGAGACGATTGCGAACCACGACGATGTAGATGTACAGTTAGCAAAGGAGATGGGGATTCTGACCGATGATCGAATCAGAGAACTCTCTGCAAAGACACGCACAAAGAAGCTCACCACCTACGTTACCACCACGGATGAATTCTTCTATTCCATTTCGGAGCGGAAGCGGCGGGTCATTGAGGCGATTGAATGTATCTTGAAATCATCAGCGATTGATTGCGAGATAAACTATAAGAAGAACAAGGACAAGACGTTCATGTGTCTGCCGTTAAAGGGGAAAATCGGCGAATATGTCTATAATCCTGATCTGGAGATTGATATCTTGAACATGCCGCAGTTTAGCGGAATAGATGTGGAAAAGACATGTACAGGGCTAGACGTCAGCACTGCGCTCACTAAGGCGAAGGCGCCTGCTGCTGCCGTGGCCGCAGATACTGTGCCCGTGGTAAAAGACATAATTGCGGGCCTCAAAGGAAAGGATGGAGTATCAGTCAAATATCGGATGCGCCCTATATTAGGCCCAAGTGGTGAAATACAAGGATTTGATATGTATGCGGTAGACCAGGCCGACCCTAAAAAGAAGATTCCGGAGAAACGTGTGGGAAAGGCTGGCGCAAAGGACGGAAAACCCGCACTCCCTGTCACCCTCTTCTAAGTGAGTGGCGTAAAGTTTATTCCATACAGTCCTAATAATCTCGGTAAATCATTGAACACGGCATCATACGCCAGTAAGCCTGACGCAAATGTGATACATAGTTTATCTTCTACCTCAACATATTTGCCCAAGGTAAAGAAAACAATCCACTGTATATAGAGGGCTAATAATAGTTTAAATGAAACCTCCGTACCGATATACAGCTCTCGAGGCACATAACTTTTGTTGTACATAATGAGGGCAAACTCTGTGAGAAAGACAAACTTTAGACCTAGTAATATATAATGATACCAGCGCATTCTATTAAGCCGGGAGAGTTGTCAGAATCCGTGAGTAACAGGTTCCCTGTTCAGCTAGAGGGGGATCTGCCCAGAGCGCCACGCCGCGATGGAGCATGAGTTGGTAATTCATTTCCCAGTCAATAATCTCTTTAAAGGGGAATACAGTATGAGCAAGACGACGCAAATACCCTGTGCTAAAGAGCATAGAGTCTGTGCATCGAAAGACCCATTGATGGGGCGGCGCATATGCCTTTGTGGGCGCGTAATAGGATGAGGGCGCATGTGGCGCACGCGTCCCCACACCTTCTCCCAGACTAAGATAATCCCAGGGTCGGCCCTCGGTGTCCCTGAGAAGATCCCATAGTCGTGGAACAAAGTCATCTCGGAGCCAGATATCCGATTCGAGAAACATGATTAGACCTTCATCCTTTTTGCGCGCACTGTCTATAACCGCCGTAGCAAAGTTTATACCGAGGCTGATTTCTCCCCGTGTCAGAGTTGAGCCCTTGAAGGAGAAGGTAGGAATACCGCGATCCAAGTAGGGATTATACGCACTAAAGATTTGTTGTACAGTGAGCTCAGAGCCCCAGGTAGGTGACCAGAGCCGAATTCGCTCAGCGGGGCATCCTCGCCTCACCAGATGCGGAATAAGACGCTCAAAGCGTTCTCGTTCTTTGACGGGATGGCATAAGACATATATTGCCTTCACTGCATCGGGCCAGGGCCTTGCCGAAGCCATTTAGAAAGATATACACAGAGTAGTTTAAGTGTAATGCTCTACGGTGGTGTAAAATATCATAAGGTGCGTCAAGCGGCCTACTGTAGGAGGTGTAAGGAGACGATTGAATCTAAGGACCTACACGACTACAAACGGTGTTCGTGTGGGGCGATAGGGATTGATTATGAGCGATTTCTCGGGACGGAATGGGAGGATAGATGCATCTTTTGCGCAAAAATCGGAGGAAAGACGATTTGGCTCCCCCCCCTAAAATTTGGCTTCCTCCCCTAAAGAAATAGTGATACCTACATATATATGGAGGATTCTATCGTTCAGGCCGTTGTCAAGAGCTTCTTGGAGCGCTCCGCCCTTGGTCAGAAGAAGTACGGGGTCACTCTGGACCGGACGGATCTGAAGCCGCTTGACTGGATTCAGCATGCGCAGGAGGAGTTGATGGACGGGATTCTGTATCTTGAGCGACTAAAGAAGGAAATGGCTACGCCGAAATAGACCGCGCCTTCATGGATTTTACATACTGCTTGCTAAGGGCTTTGGCCCTTTCTCCTCTTTCTTGAATACACTTCTTCCTCTCTTTTATACCCTTTTGGTCGCATGTGATTCGCTCTCCCGTCTCAAGGTCCTTCGTCCCGTAGAAGTACGAATAGGCATCGGCCCATTCAACCGCAGTCATCTTTGCCGTAAACGCCTCGCGGGGCATCGTCTCACGGTCAAGCATGAAATATACTTTTTTGGATCCGACCAGCACTGGGTACGGCACATCATTGTTCCCTACCAGCGAATAATACGCATCAAAGTCATCGTCCATCGTGAACTCAAAGATGTCGCGGCCGACATGCATATACTTCTTTCCAGATATGTGAAGAAGTACTGTATTTCCTACGAAGGCGGCGCCACATCCATCGGCTGCTTCGCTACATGGGCTTTTGCCCACGTGGACCTCGGTCACGACCAGACTCTTCACGAGCTTGGTGTAGTCCATGGTATCATAATCAATCGTCTTTCCGTCGGCGAGTTTTCTGTATTCGCCCTTGTAGATGTCTACTGTTTTTCCGGAGACGTGTACCTTAAAGGGGCGCGAACCATTATCATGAATGAGATAGGATTTTCCTCCCGCAGCCTTTCTCGTGACTCCAGCCTTAGAAGCCACCTTAGTCCATGTATAGACTCCTTTTCCATTTGGCTTCGATGTATAGTTTCCATCCTTTCCCTTTTTTGTAAGATTCTTACAGTCTCTTGCGTGAAAGGGTGGCGATTTCCGGGTTTGGTATTTGGCCGTTTTGACTTCCTCGCAGCCCATCCTACCGTGGTGTTCTAAGATTATTTGCCCTCAACGAGAGAGTACCCTATGCTTGGAGATTGTCGGGCCGCAGCTTGGCGGCCGAATCCATCTCCCGAGTAATCACGCGCATAATAATCTGAATCTGGTGATTCATGTTAATGAGCCGCCCTGCGGAGGGAATGAGCCCTGCGCGCGCAGTATAGACCGCGGCAGAACCAAAGCTTCCAGTGATATTCGCGATAGATCCCACGACCATGGTCGTACCACTGTAGCTTGTCACCGTTCCCGTAAAACTGTTTGTCGTCGTCGCGCCAGTTACCAGCACCTGCATTCCCGCTGTATACGCGAGGCCAGAAGAAAGCCCAGTAAGTGTCACGCTGCTGCCAGCCACCGGTGTAATCGTGATACTTCCAGAAGCATTCGCAAATGTTCCAAGCGTCGCGACATAGCTGGTTACCCAGGGATTAATCGTCGTGAGGCCTAGGCTAGGATCCTGAAAGCTGTTGCGTATAATAATAGAGTTCGCATATCCTGCTGAATTAGGGCCATCTGTGTATCCAGCGAGGCCACCAGTGCTCTGACCAATGGCCGACACAAGGACTCCCTGGGACTGCGTCAAATAGTTGATAAGATCCGGCACACCAGGATAGGTAAGAAGCGTGGAGTTGAAGTTCACCGCCTTTAGTACAATGCGGTCACCCTGGCTTACCAGAAACTGACTGAAATAGGTAGATGTCTGAAGCCAAATCCATTCATACGTGGTGGGACCAGTTGCCTTATAGTTCGTACTGGATGAACCATTAGTTGGCATCAGCACCATAGACACTGTGAGCGAATCACTGCTCGTGCTTACCGGCGTGCCATCAGGTCGCTGAATCTCAAAGGTTAGCCTCTGAATGGTGGCGAGAGGTGTGGGGTAATAGACCTTCTGACATTTGAGAAACTTGGGAATCATCCGCGTGTATCCGCAGTTTGCCGATGTGGAATCAGAGGTCCAATATGCATCATAGGAAATCGCTGCGAATGCGTTGTTTATCCCATCATTTGTTCCATAGCCATTGACATTCAGCTCAGGAATGCGTACCTGGACGTAGGGGAAGGATAGGATGTTTGTAGTTTTCCCAGGCGTCGGCACACCTGCGGTACCCGTCATCAACACATCAAAGCTCTCTGTAGGCATAATGGCCTTCACGAACTCAATACGCACAATGTTCTTGAACTTCACATTCGTGGCCGTATTGTACCCGAACCCAGAGCGATTATTCGCAGGGTCAAAGCCCACGGAGAAGTTGTAGCGATTCTCTACCGTATTGTTTACCCAATCGCGGTCTGCACTATAGACATAGAGGTTGTGCTCCAGCTCCTTGTAGGCCACGATATCATCCTGCGCCCGCAGAACATCCTGTGGCAGCACGGGGCGGCTCGCACTGCGTTCGGGCAGGGCCGTCGTAGGATTTCCATAGGGAATCCGTGCGGGGAGTGTCGTAGCATCTCCAAGAAGCAGGCGACGAGGATCCGGGAGATTCGGCAGTTCCGTCCGTCCAGAGTTGTTTCCAGCTACGCGCTCAGCCTCGCGCATAATGAGCGAGAGTTGGTCCCTCTGGCGAGAAGCCTCCGAGCTCGTCCGGAAATCGGCATCAGAGTCAATGAAGCGACCCATGGGCGACGCCGCGGGCACACTCTCCTGATTCGGTGTCTGTACCACGGTGGTGCTGCGCGTGACAATCTCCGTAGTACGGGCCGCCTCGGCCTCCCGCTGCTTCCGAATCTCCTCGAACTGCGAGAGAGGTGTCGGGCCAGCCTCGTCCAGAGAAATGCGAAAATCGGGAGGAGGGGGTGGACCCGCCTTCCGCTCCTGGCGCTCATTCTGAATCTGGTCAAAGCGAGAGTTCACATCTATGCGCAGTCCAGTCGAATCGGTCGTATCGTCGGCCTCGGACACTGGCCCAGCATTTCTGCGCAGATATCCCATATAGTCTGGCACCACGGCCGTCAGCACCTCCTTATTCAGCTTCTGAAGTGGCTCCCCGGAGTTCTTCGCATAGACCTCTGTCATATAGTGTTTTATCGTCTTGTTCAGCCGCTCCTTCTGTTTGTCCGTAAGCTCTCCGCCAATACGGCGCTGAAAATCGATATTGAGGAGCCGCTCCATCATGAACTCATTCTGTTTAGCAAAGAACTGCGACTGGGTAGATGTACCAGGTCGTATATCTGTCATGCCTATCTAACTAAGAGACCGGACCTTTTTTTAAGGTCCCCCGCGCAGTTACGTCGAAAAAATCCAGTCGCGTAGATCAAGCATATCTGCATCCTTCGGTTTACGACGAGTGATTTGAAGGAACTGGTCACCTTCCAGCATACGAATAATCATATAAATACAATACATCCCGCACTCCGTATTGCTATATTGAAGGCGCCGCCCATTGGACATCAGCTTCATTGTGGGATCCTGGACGGCCAACCATTTCATAAAGGTTTCCACCTGGGGCGGGGGCTTCATTCCGTAGGAGTCAAAGTAATAGCAGGCGTGCCCGGCGAGGTCAATGTAGTTCGCGACCCAGTGGCTTCCGGACTTGTAGTGTGGGTCGAGATTATACACGATTCCAATGGACTTTGTCCCATTTGTAAGAGCCTCTTGCACACGAATCTCACAGATTTCATTCATTAGACACTTCTTTTGGCCATCGGCAGACTTTTTGTAGGGGTCCGCCGCCGCGAAATCAATAGGAAAGGGTCCCATGAACTCGAACTCTTTTACACCATTCTTGGTCCTTGCCTCTTCGTATTGATTCATAACATCTGCAATATTGTTCGTATCAAGCCACATGTCCGGGTCCTCTGTCCATTCCTTTGGTGCTGCTGGCCGCAGATATTTCTTAGCGAGACTACTCTTCTCCTGCTGGGAGAGAGGAAGCGCCTCCAGAAAACTTCGCTCGCCCCCGGGCTTCTTTACAGTAACCTTTGTTTGAATCATAGCCCGCAGAGCAGAATAATCGGTGAAAGAGGTCGTATCAAGATGGAGCTTCGTAGCCGCCTTCTGTAGGATGTCGAGGGGCAGACATCCTTGTTCAGGGGGGATATTACCGAGGGACGGGTGGCACTGAGATGGCCCCGGGCCTGGCTGTGTGAGTTTACGAGTAAAGAGTCTCTTTTTACCTCGCCTGCGAGTTCTTCGCTGTTTTCCTCCCATGGAGGTGAACATTCTAATTAAAGCATACAGATAACCTTTTTGTAAACCAGAGAAGTACTATGGATAGTTGTGGAAATGTACGCACAGATAGGTACTGGAACTTTGTAGCCATGCCCTTTTTTGTTATAACACTGCTCTTTGGCCTCTATGCGCTCTTTACCGTTGATGAGCAGCAGTTCACAACTACCCCAAAAATCGCAGCAGCAGTTGCGGAACTGCGCGCGCAGCTGCGCCCAGCTCCCGCTCCTAAGACACCACCGCCACCGCCAGCAGCCGCAACACCGCCAGCATAAGCCGCTACGGCAGGGAAATAAACATAGTGTCTAGAAATAGAAATGGATCAGAACAAGTCAACCACGCAAAATCTACTTATCATTATCGGGATTGTGGTATTTGTCTGCATATGTATATGGACCTTTATCACCGTCTTTTCAGTTACGGCAAAGAATGATTCTCTTGCTAATATGACAAATGCGATGTCATCGATTGTTATTGTAAACTTGGTCATGGTCGCATGTTTCGCTGGCATTGCCTTTTGGTACGTGAATTCATATCCCCAAATGCAGCAACCCTATATGATGTTTCTTTTACACGTTAATATTCTGATTTCAATCATTGCGCTTAGTATTTCTTCGCTATATAGTGTTTCTAACTAATACATAGATATGTCGACTGAATGCGGGGCCCCACCGGTAACTACAGAACCATTGCCGGTAACACCGCAGCCCACCCAAGCATGGTCTTCGAGTGCTGCGATCGCAACCATGCCAAGCTTCGATTTTTCAGCATTTGCCATGTATCCAACCCTTATTGCCTGGTGCGTGCTAGGGGTTATGGGTCTAATATTTCTTCTCTTTGTGTTCGGGTACTTCATGAACTACAAGGGTATCACAGACATGTGGTCCATATTTGTATGGACAAGCTTTGTTGCTTTGCTCATGACTCTTGCTATAGTTAACGCATCATTCAACAGCGCGCTGATTAACATGAATATGTGTAAGACATCAATCACAAACTTCCTTGAAGTCTGTATGTCAACTCTGGCTGTCGCCACGATTATTCTGTCTTACATTCTTTACTATGACTTTGGCACAAATCAAAATATACGGCAGTATTTATTCTTCATGTTACATGTGAATCTGCTCACGTCCATTATAAATCTGTGTATGGTGACAATGCAGCAACTGGCGACCGCAAATCGCATCGATTCGTCGAAAGTATTTAGGGCGAGATAAACGACCTCCTAGCGCAGCTATACCGGCTTAAAGAGAGTAAGGATGCGATGTTGAATTCGGAATCGTCCCGTCAAGGCCTTTGTTAGAGGGTGTTGATGGAAGGAAATGCTTTGAAGGCGAATGGCTGCGCGGATTGACTTTCCAGGGGCGAGCAGTGCGGCAGGGATGACTCCCTTTGACCATGCGCCGCCAGAATAGACGCTGATTTCATTGAATGAACCCACGGTGATAAGAGGGCAGTAGAGATGTATACAATTGTTTTGAATAAGGGGTTGAAAGCATGTGGAGAGTTCCTCAAGGGAGCGCTGGCGCTCCGCAGGAAACCATGTTAAATAGTTTGAGTGGATCGTCTGTAGCATGCGGGCCTGTAGGGCAACAAACTTGGCCAGAATCTGGGGGTGACCCAGAAGAGAGAGGACAAGTTTTCCCGTTTCGCTGTCATAGGATTTAACAGGGAGTGAGGGAAGCAGGACAGAAAAGCAGGGTAGTCGCACACCTTCTTCGGCATATCCGAGAGTTGCGATTGGTTTCTGCGCTTTGTTTGGAGTACCAATCTGGACATTGGCTGTCGCAAAGGTTTGTGCGGGCACTGTCCACTCCATCTGCACAAGAATAGCAGGCTAGCCTTAGACCAATAGGTCAGTCTAAAGAGTTTAGTGGACATCTATCTAAGCAGTAGCACCCAAATGGATGCGATTTCCCTCTGTTGGAGGGGCATGGCGGGAACGGGCAAGAAGACGCGCTTGCACGACGCACTGAAGCAGGTGTCTGCGATTAGAGGATATCCATTTACAATTCAACATAAACCCATCAGCGCTGATAGTACTGTAGGCGATGTGCTCAGCGTTGGGGCGACAGAAGGGGGTGTAGGGCCAGAAGAAGGGGATATCGGCCAAATGATGGTGGAGACATCGCTTGTTCACATTGGCCTTGATATCTCCCGAATGTCCATGCAGGACAAGCATATTCTGCGCCCGATTCTCGCAAAGCTGGGGCAGGGTTCGCAGGTTCTTGCTGGGGCCCAGGGCCACGCCTCACGTATTCTTGTTCTGTATCACACGCATCTCCTGAGTTCCGAATCCATTCTGTTGCTACAGGCCTTCTTGGAACAGAATGAACAGGATACGTCGCTGTGGTTGACCTCTGAACTGCCCGTTTCGCAGCGAATCCGTGATTGGTTTATTGAAATCCCTGTTGGTGGGCCGGATAGAAATGTCCAGGCATGTAGAACTGGTGAGGTGCAGCTAGCCAACTGGCCAGAAATCTTTACTGCGCTGATTGATGTCTGGAGGAAGAGACAGGCTCCGAGGCTTCAAGAAATCAAGGAAGTGAAGGCCTTTGTCTATGAGATGTTAATGCGAAATCTCCGTTGGGTCGAGGCAACGCACTTTTTATTGGATGTGATTCTGAAGCATCGGGAAATAAGCGATGAGCAGAGGAGTAGGGCAATCAAGGCGCTCGCCTCCTGCGAGGCGACCTCGGGTGGATACACTATCCCGAGTTACAGGATTCCCATTCTGTGGGAGAATCTGTTTATTCAGCTTCGGAGTATTTTCTATTTGAAAGAAGCAGCTATAGTAGATGCTCCCCCTCGTCCTGGGCGAGTTAGTAAGGCACGCAAAAAGGGAGTGGAGCCAGCCTCTACTCAGCTGGCAGGCATGTGAGGCCACTCCAGAAGAACTTGCGGCGGCAGAACATGAGGCCCACGCTGGCGAACAGTTTGATAAGCATCGCCTGAAGCTCGGTATATGGACTGCGTACAAGGAGGGTAGGGCCACACTGGTCTGTCGTCGGTTAGGCACACTGGCCCGCGCAATCTTATTCTTGCCGGATGGGACCAAGGAGCCAAACTGGGAACTGTGGGCCCGTATCTTTCAGTGGTTTGGGCATTCGCCGAACAAAAAGCCTTGGAAGGTTACCTGGTTTCCTGCGCGCGCATTGCGCGAGTTTCCTCTCGTGGGGCAGGATCTCGGGCCCGAGCATGTGAATGGGGGCTATACACAGGTTTGTTCGACGAATGGCATCTACATCTATAGGGAGGAGGAGGCTACACGTGTGCTGATTCATGAAATGGTTCATGCTGCCTGCCTTGATGAGAGGGGGGAGGGCTGGACCATTCCCTTGAAGGAGGCCATGGTGGAAATGTGGGCGGAGCTGATTTTGATTGCGATTGTCTCACGTGGATCCCCATTCCGAGCCAAACTCCTCTGGAACAAGCAGCGGTATTGGATTTCCGATACGAACTATGCGGCCCAGCGTCTCCACAATGAGGAGGACACCACAGATTACGCATGGAGATATCTGTCGGGGCGCGCCTATATGTATGCGACGCAGGGCATTGAGATCCCGCCACCCAGATCCCTTCAGAACAAGAGTACGCGCTTCACGCATCCTGCATTGGAAGTCTAGGCACAGTAAAATTATCTTGCGCTCTCTTACACCCATGTACTAGAAAGGTTCATGGGTGTAAAAGGTTTGTATACCTATGTGAAGAAATATCGAAAGGAAAGGCTGTACGAGTCCGTTACGGCGCAGCCGCCACTTCGCATTGGCTTTGATGCGATGTCCATGCTCTACAAGTACAAGGCGAACTATCCGGAGATGTATCCGATGCTGCGAGGGCTGAAGGCCGCTGGACATCGGCTTCTCTTTGTCTTTGATGGGAAGCCGCCAGTGGAGAAGGAGGCAGAAGTGAAGGAGCGGCGCGACCTGCGTAATTCGGCGTCTACGCAGGCAGAAACACTCAAAACGCATCTTACGGACCCAACGCTTGGTGCACAGGAGCGCGCAGTACTACAGTATTCCTTGGCCAGACTTGAGTTTCAAGGATGGCACATGACACGAGAAATCCGGCACGCAGTCCAACAGGCTCTGTGCGATATGGAGATTCCCTATGTAAAGGCGAATGGGGAGGCCGACGGGGCGCTGAGCGAGCTTGTAGGTTCCGGAAAGCTGGATGTGGTTGTAAGCAGCGATATGGATTTTCTCCTTTCCGGAGTTCCCAGGCTATGGATTCCCTTTCGAACCGCGAATGATGGGTTCGAGGAAGTGTTGCTTAGTAGAGTGCTTGAAGGCGAGACAATGACACTCAGTATGCTACGGGACGCTGGGATTCTCTGTGGTGTCGAGTTACTGCGAGGAAGGGTGTCGATTCACTGTGCCACAGCCTTCAGTTGGATTCGTTATTATAAGAGCATTGAGGGGCTGCTACATAGCGCGATTAAGGACCCGCAGTTTGAGCACCTGAAGGATGAGGCGCTCCTAGAGAAAATCCGTCAGTCATTTCGGCCAGGGATGGACTGGAAGGCTCAGATTCGCCCAGACCATTTGGAGAAGGTTGCGGCGTTTATGGAGGCGCTCTAAGAAACATCCAGCCTAGATAGAAGGGTTCCATGAGAATCACTACAGTCATATGCGCTATAGCAGTCTTGGCCGCACTCATGTTTTTTCTCTATACGTTCATGATCGAGGGATTTCGTATGACAATGGAAGAAGCAAGAGCAACTGGATTTATGAAAGCGAACTCTGATACAATCTGTAGTGCATTTGGAAATGGTGACACGGGGGATTGCTACAAGTGTCTGGATCCCGATGGCATCAACCATCCTGGAACAGAATGTGGATACTGGCCTCAAGGCAATGCCTGTATTCCTCGGAGCGGCATCTATCGTCTTGTACCCGTCTGGCTCACGCAGAGACAGAATACGGACAAGTCCTATCCGCAGACCTTTGATCCCAGTGATTTCGTCTATAATGTCGGCAAGTGTGGTGGAGCGGCATGCGCGAGTTTTACCTCGTGTAAGACCTGTGCTGGTGCTGCGGCGTGCGGCTGGTGTGACACGACCAATACCTGTATGGATAGGGTCGCTGTCGCGAAGAATCTCGATGCGATTGCTGCTGCGGGCTCTCTTGGAAGCATGGGTTCTCCGCCACAGCCAATGTGCCCAGCGAAGGGGTCGAGCGGCGAAGCGGCGATTACCTCTGCTGGAATGACCTCTTCTGATTCCTCGAAGAACGCCTTGGTTCAAGAGATTGGAAAATGCCGCCCCGAGGTGTGCGAGGACAAGAAGAACTGCTTTGACTGCGCGAGTACTTCTGGATGCGGCTTCTGTAGAACTACGGGGAAGTGTATAAAGGTCGATACTGCTGGGAATGCTGCTAGCTCGGGGTCAATCTCTGGTTCTTCTCTCTGTGCGACGGGTCAGATTAGTTTACAACCCTATATGTGCCCGTGCTCTGGTATAGGTGACTGTAAGACATGCTCCACGCAGCCAGGATGTGGCTGGTGTGTTGCAGGAAAGAACTGCGTGAATGTGGAACAGCGTTCTCCTGCTGGAGATAGCCAGAATGTCGTTGGAGGAGTAAACATCAAGGACTGCGCAGCGGGAGGCGCCGGTGTTGCGACTTCTGCTAGTCAGTGCGTACCTGGCGCAAAACTTGGAAACGTCCGATCAGAGAGGACCAGTAAATATAAGCCTGGCGCAGCTGAGCTGAATTTAATCCAAGATAATACGGCACTTTCTGATTCTGGACGGAATCTTAACCTTACGGGGTCTATTGGCACAGGAGTGATTGGAGCCGCCCCGGTGAGTGCGGCAAAGACAACAAAAGAAGTAACGGGCAATGCAGTTGTAGTACAGCCTCCTGGCGCAACAGGAGGGCCGTATAGAATTACAAATCAGCCGAATCTCTTTACAAGCCCCTTTGAGGAATACGTCAAGGTCTTAATTCGTTCTGAACTCACAGCAGGTGGCGTTCCGATAAATGAACCATTTCAGGATGCCCCACCTAACGCTGTAAAGTATTTAACACAAGAGGTCAGTAAGGTGATTCGTAAGAACTTCTAATAGGAGATAAATAGATAGATATGTTTTAGCTCATTCCATGAGATAAAACATATCGGTCCTCGCAGGGGTTGAACCTGCGACTTTCCGGTTAACAGCCGAATGCTCTAACCAACTGAGCTAGAGGACCAGATACCCCTCAAAGGGGGGTATCTGGTCCTCCATCATACCGCCCATGGCGGTGAACTAGAGTACTATATAGCCAGAGGACCCACCCCTAGCAAAAATGCGAGGAGTGGGGATCGAACCCACGCGGATTGCTCCAGAGGCTCTTAAGGCCTCCACCTTAACCACTCGGTCATCCTCGCTGAAGGGGGGTGGTAGCCCATCCGAGACTCGAACTCGGGTTACCAGATTCAAAGTCTGGGGTCCTGACCGCTGGACTAATGAGCTAGTAAAATAATGTGTAGTATGCGATTAGTATTTAGCTACGCTCGCTTAGGCGCTGGGCGCCACCGCCTTCACGTAGTGGCGGTTCAGGTAGCGCTGGAGGTTGAAGTACGTCAGAGGCTCGCCCTCGCCAATGGCCAGCAGAGACTTCAGGGACGCATCAGGCTTGATGTCGTGCTTGTTCTTCAGGTTCTTCTCCTTCACGTAGTTGTTCACACCCTTGGTCACCTCAGAGCGGCTCATCAGGGTACCGTTGGGCTTGCCCAGGAACTTGCAGAGCTCATCCGTCACCTTGGTGGGGCGCTCAAAGATGCTCAGCGCGCGGGGCGCCGCACCCTCGGCGGGGGGTGCGCGGCGCTTGCGCTTGCGCGCATCCTTCAGCTCGCGGTGGACACGCTTCTCCAGCTTCTTCACCTGACCCAGCATCGCAGACACCGTCTCGCGCAGGGTGTTCAGGTTGCCAGTCACGGCCTTCAGGTCCTCATCCAGAGTGGTGGTGGGGCCAGCGGCGGCGGGCTCAGCAGCCGCCACCACGGGGGTGGAAGACACCACCACAGGCGCAGCCGCCGCAGCGGCAGCCTTAGGGGCCTTCACGGCCTTCGCGGCCTTGGGCGCCTCCACAACAGGGGCCGCCACGGGGGTGGCCGCCGCAGCGGCAGGCTTCTTCGCAACCTTGGTAGCAGTGGGCTTCGCAGAGGCAGGGGAGGCGTTCATTATACCGGAGACTGAGGAAGAAGAAGAAGACATTTTACGCGGGGTTATGCTCACAAAGCAAGGGGTGCCGGGACTCAATTTTGTTTTCAGTGTACCCCATTTTTTTATGTGGAACAGCAAATTTGCTTTTACCTGTTGAAATGTGCCGGGATACTTGACAAGGCCCCAAAAAACCCTGCGTTTATACTTAAAGAGTCATCTGGCCGAACTTTAGCCAGTACCGGTAGAGATGCGCCCTAAGCAGAGTGAGCTCGCCTTTCGCCAGTGCAAGAACTGTAAAAGCCGCGCGAACCCTGATGTCCAGTGCCCTCTATCGGCGACACATGACGACTATTGTTCCCGACACTATAAAAACCCGAAACCCTTTAACAAACCACCCATACATGTTGAGCGGGCCTACACACGCAGTGAGCGACAAGCCGTACAGAAAATCCAGCGGTGGTGGAGAATCTTGGTCCCACAGAAGCGCTACAGATGTCAGGGTGCGGCTGCAAACTGTCTGGAGCTATCGATGAATACGAGTGAACTCTATACGTTTGAGCCGATTCAGAGTATTCCTCGCCACTATCTCATTAGTATATCGGATGAGCGAAAATGCCTATGGGTGTTTGACGTGCGAACTCTTGTTCACAGTATGACACGGGGTGCGGAATCTCATAATCCGTATACACGCGAACCCTTTCTGGAGCGAGCAAATCAGATGATTCACGGGCGGATCGAATGGCTGCGTCGACGAAGATATCCTATTCTCCATAGCAATACGGATATCCTGAGCGCAGAACAAATCTGGAAACACCGGGTTCTAGATGTCTTTCTGAGGATTGAGGCGCTCGGATACTATGTACATTGCGAATGGTTTCATGGGCTTTCCTTGGATGCGCATAAAAAGTTCTATGCGTATCTCTTTTCTCTATGGGGATGGAGGCTACATCTGCTGCCTGCAGAGAAGGAACGGATCATTCCCATGGATGGAACACAACTGTTTCGCTTTCATCCCGATGATATGCCGAAAAAGGGTCTGACATGGTGCCAGAAGAATAGTCTTGGGCTCATTGATACATTTATCTCGAAAGGATGTACCAAGGAGGATAGGAAAATGGGGGCAATGTATGTGCTCATGGCTCTCACGACTGTTTCTCCTGATGCTGCAGAGGCCCTTCATTGGCTGGCCGCGTAGCTCAAGCCGCTTAAGTATTCCCCTATACTTCTATCCAATGTCTGAGGATCATACACTCTATGAGAAACTGTTTGATACCCTTCTTAGCTTACGAGATACGGCGGAACACTTCCGCATCCGCTCGGCGCAAGATCTCAAGATGCTGATTGCATCTAAACTAAACGGTGTACGAGAGCCAAAGGACTTACAGCGACTCTATAGATTAGAGGCAATGATTACTGACTTACGAAAGACACTAATCATTGCGAAAGATGAGCTCGAGGCCTAGGCAAACGCAGACCACTTCTAAAAATCCTGATGCTTCGCGCCCCACGCAATAGAGATGCCCAGCACATCCTTTATTGGTGTATCAATTTCGACAACCGGGAGGCTCTTATTCGGCTTCTTGAGGCGATAGGCAGCCCACCGATGATGTCCATCGACAACATAGTTGTCGTTTGAAATCACCAGCGGCACAAGAACCTTCTCTAGAATATTCTCATTCTCAATGAGGTCCTCAATGCGGCTGCGACTAATCTCCTTCTGTGTTGGTGTAAGGTCCTTTGCCTTCCGCCTCGTTTGACGACTCTTTATCCCATACACACGCTTAATAAAGTTCCGGAACTTGCGCACATCATCCTTTCCAATAAACTGCGGCATGTATTTCCGAGGAATCCCCAGATCTCCCTCGCAGATGTTATCCTTTCCTACACACAAATCTTCGGCCTTTGTGTGGCGCTTCCCTGTGGATTTCCGCGTGAGTTTTCCCACCCACTTCTTGTAGCGGTTCGTCAGTGTCCAGTTCTTCGACGCATCTTCAATACGGAACTTCTGGCCGCCGTTGATTTCTACCGACCTTTTCTTGGGCGCCTTTTTGGTCTGACCCATCTCCTTATTTAGCACAGGGATAATATTTACGCATCCAATCCAGGTCTTTCCGCCCAGGATTCAGCTGATAAAAGCCCTTACCGGTAAAGACAGGGCGCAGTGAATTGAAATACTCTTCGTACATGGGCGCAATGCGTTCAAAGGAGAAGTTCGTCTCTGCGAATTTGCGGCACGTGGCTCGGTCAATGGTATCAATATGTTTCGCAGCCCAGATAAACTGCTCCAATGTTCTACAGCGATATCCAGTGACTCCGTGAATATTATTCTCTGCAAAGGCGCCCCAATCGGAAGTGATAATCGGAGTGCCACACAGCAGCGCCTCTACAGTTACTCCTCCAAATGGCTCATTATAGTGTGTAGGGGCGAGGAGTGCCTTCGCCCCTCTCATCATATCATCGCGCTCCTTTGGCTCCAGATATCCTACAAGCTCAATATTCGGAGGAGGGTCAAATCCCAGTTCATTCTTAAAGTTCCCCTGGCCCGCAATCTTGAGCTTTAAGCCCGTCCGTTTCGCAATCTCCACAGCGATTCCAATGCCCTTCGATTCTATAATGCGTCCCATAAACATGAAGTAATCACCAGGCTTGAAGTTCGGCTCAAAATCATCGAGATCAAAATAGTTCGGAATGACGGCATCTGTCCATTTGGGGTCCCATTTCTCTTGCCCATAGACATAGTTCATGACAGAATATGATTCGTAAATACTAAAGGGAGTACAGGGCGTATTGAAGCAGCCGATTCCGGGCTCTACAGAAATCATATCAGGGTGTGCCTTTGCGACATCTGCATGGCCGATGCCCCAGAACAAGAGAAGAAAGTCCATGTGCTTCTTGCGCTTTCCAACCTCTATTATCGCGCGCTGATTATAGGTCTTGTTACAAAGGTCGGATGTATTGTGCTTGAAGTGCTCCTTCTTCCAGTCGTAATGCCCATATGCCTTCTCGAATAAGTCATTATCGGTAATGGTGACGTGCTCGGTCACCTCCACTTCGGAATCCTTGTGACCGTAATGTATAACTGTGTGCCCCCGCCTGTGCATCATCTTACAGAACTTCAGCGCCTTCTGGGTGAAGGCGCACGCACTGTAGTCGTGGCGCGTAACTGTGTGGGGAACGGCCAGAACATGAAACCGAAACGGGGGCTTCATCGGTGGCTTGGTATACGGAGACGATTTCGCACCACCTAGCATATCGCTGCTCCCTCCAGCCTGTTTTTTATGCTTCCTTGTCTGGGAACTCATCCCTATCTATCGTGTTGTGCCAAAATAAGTCCACCCTTTTAGGACGGACCTGTTTTGTCTAGAAGACTCTATCCACTGGGGGTAGTTATCCTGTTATAGGTGCATCCAGGTCCATCGTATATCTTTGGAGGAAAATAGTCGCGTTTTCCGGGATTTACACATGGCTCTCTATAAAAGTTCGATGCCGTATCTTTCTGAGCAAAGGGGGGCTTGGTCATATCAATACACGGTACGGGAAGAACAATCTGTGGTACAACTCCCGTATCTGCGACACCCGAGCATGCGCACACCGCGGAACTCTGCGCCTTCTGAAGAATACCAAAATACTCTCCACCCGTTCCACCGCCGGTTACAACAGTAGATGTTCCACAGCCACCCCGATTGACTACCACAGAGACTGTTGTTGGGGACGCCACAGTAGACGCCTTTGCCTGGGTAATCAGTGTCTGTAGAGACGCATCTACACACTTGTTTCTGGAGACGAATTTATTTGCCGCCTCCTGTATGCGACGTATTCTCTCTTGATCTGTCATCATCATCGACATGCTCTATACTACCGCATGCGCGGAAAAAAATTCGGGGTCGCGGCTGGTCCAAAATTGAATGACCTGGCGGTCCACATAGTGAGTATAGCCGTAGTTAGAAATGTCTTCCGTTGTCTTTCCTTCTGCCTTCAGTACTTCTAAGATCACGTTCTCTGGTGTCAAGGCCCTCGATTCGGGTGGCAAGCAGGCGTACCTGAACTACAGTGGGAACCCGCTGATGATGCAGGTGGGCCCCCTAGAGACGCCCTTTGGCCTTTCTGTCTACGATAAGGGCGGCCCTCCCAAGTATTCCGTCGACCTGAAGCTCCGCGGCTACGACGACCCTGCGAACTATGCGAAGAATGCTACGCTCTTCAAGGCCCTGTCGGCGCTGGATGAGTTCATGCTTGATCAGGCCGAGAAGAACGCGGTGGCCTGGTTCAAGGGTCCCAAGAGCCGCGCAGTCCTCACGGAGCTCTACACTCCTACTGTGCGCTTCGCCCTCGACAAGGAGGGCAATCGCAAGCCCTACCCGCCCACCATTAAGGCGTCTCTGCGCAAGAACCGCACCGATGACAAGTTCGACGTCGAGCTGTACGATGACAAGCTTCAGCCTCTGACGAACATTCCCCTGGAGGATGTGGTGGTGAAGGGCAGTGTGCTGACGGTGCTCATCCAGTGTACAAGTGTCTGGTTCGCTGGCGCAAAGTTTGGCCTCAGCTGGAAGGCCACGCAGATTCGCGCTGACAAGGTGCCGCAGAACTTCCGCGGCAAGCCGGCCTTTCTGGACGAGGATGGCGAGCCCGCAACTGCTGCAGCCGGTGGCTCGACTGCCGGGAAGTTCGCAGCACTTCACGATGAGGAGGATGATGAGGTGAATGACGAGGAGGCACTGGCCCCCCCTCCAAAGGCCGCCGCAGCTTCAGCTCCAGCGGCCGCAGAGGAGGCCGAGGCCGAGGACGATGAGGCACCACTGCCCGTCCCCGCAAGGAAGATGTCGACCACTCCAGCAAAGGTGATGAAGAAGATTGCGAAGCCCGCCCCCAAGTAATCCTATAGACGCATCATATACAAGATGATATGTCTACATTATTTTTATTTTGCGGTAAGTACTTAACGACTGCAGCCGCATGCACCAGGTGTCTGGCGATTAAAGTTATTGTTAGCATTATTATCATTACAGATACAGGTGCCCTGTTTCCTGGTCGTAATAATCTCACCACTCTGGAAGGTGGGCTGCTCCCTCTTCACCACATTATTTGTAGTGTTCTGAAGGTCAAGGCTCGTCTTGAAGGCGGCTAAGGTTCCCGCGCGCTTGCGAAAGGTTATTAAGGACGCATCAAAGATAGCTGTAGGCATTTCTACCCATGCATTAGACTATTATCCGGGAAGAACCGGATTATCAGGCTTATTAGGCAATCCACACCGTAAACCCTGCATAACTGGTTCTCCAGCAGTGTAATAACTCTGGGGAATGGCGGGGCACACCTGGATAAAGGGTCTACGATAGGCTGAGAAGCGCGATTCAGGATTCGACGGATCCGTAGATAAATCGAGCGTCCGCTGCTGTAGGTTCGCTACGCGCATGGATTCAGGCATCGCAGGTGGCGGACCAACCACATAGTTCCCATTCAGTATACACGTCCGCTGCTGAGAGCGCAACTTAGAACTCGATTGCGGCACGGGTGAGTTTATGGTATTTCCTATAAATCCACCGGACAGATCCAGTTTCACGCAGTCTGTACAGTTTTTCTGACTTATCTGCGCAGCCTTTGCTAGTGCTTCCGCAATCCTACACTCAGTGTTGCTTCGAATAAGCGCGGCAACGCGGCTGCTCTCATTTGCTCGCCCCATGGCCATCATATGCGCTAACCGAGAACTCTCGCTTCGCATCCTACCGTGTTATGCGAAATAAGCCCATCCTAAATGGGCGTCTATGGCAGCTCCTTATGTTTCTTTCTCACGGTTCTTCGTCGTGCCGTGGAACTCCGTTTTCGGGTAGATCTTACGGTGGGAGTCTCTTTCTTGAGCTTTTTCTGGCGTCTTACCTTCTCTCGCAAGAGGGATGCAAATCGTGTCTGGTGTCCGCGGCACTGAAGAGAAAACGGCTCAAACTGCGACCGCTTCGCGCTATAGTTCTCCCTGGAAATCTTAATAAGTTCTCTGACCTGACAGATAATCCTGGGGCCCAAGACATCCTCTCCATGAAGGGTAAAGATACTGAGACTCAGATATAAATTGATTAAAAACTCGAGGCTTCCCAGAAAAATCGTTCGCCCATCCGATGTAGGAAAGGGTACGTACGAATGGCACGCAATCTCTTGAATAATAATACAAATGGTCATCTTACCGTGTCGCAGCTCAATGCGCTCTGGGACAATCTCTCCGCGCGCCCTGTGGCGAAGGAGACGAATATCCGTGATATTCAATAACTTCTTTATCGCAGTAGAATCTATCTTGGGGTCCGGACTTGTAAAGAGAATGGGCCCTCCTTCTTGGATACGAAAGACCGCATTCCGCTTCCGTATTCCCTGGCGATACAGAGGAACAATGGGTCCATTACACAGAATCCGCTTCCATTCAATAATGAAATCGAGGATTACTCGTCGAAATGCAAGAGGAATCTCGGGCTTCTTTCCCACATTGATTGTACACCCCTTTATAGGAAAGGCTTCGTGGATGAGTTCAAGGCGTTCAAAGACCTTCTTCCAGCGCTCTACCATTCCCTTTGGCCGACTCAGCTCAAGATACATCATCATCCGCAGAATGTACTCATCCGTATAATGCATGTTGTCTTTCACAATAGAGCGCCGAAATAGAACACCAAAGAGTTCTGGGTCGATATAGGACACATCTGCAATAGGCGTATAGTTCACAAGAACCTTCATTGTTCCATCGTGGATGCCAATCTTACTGTAGACGTCACTAAATCCCTCCTTCTGGAGAAGGGCAACGAGTTCAGTAACATCTGAATCTACGTCGGGGGTGTAAAAGTCATAGTCGGGTAAATCCAGTTCCTTGTCATAGAACTGTTTTGACGGGGGAAGAATGGCATTCATTGCGGTACCCCCATAGCATACCCTCTTTTTGCGCACAATAAAGTCTCGAACAATCGCGAGCGCATGGAGCAGCTGCTCGTCGTGCGCCTCCTCGTATTTAATGTATTTCGATGCCTTTTCAATAGCACTTTCCAAGCGCTGTTGAATATGCTGCCTATGTTTTTTCATCGGATCCCTATTTGGCAAGATATCTTCTTCCATTTATCATGGTGTGCGAAAATAAGTCGACCACTATGATACATGCCTAGAGTCTACGCGTCTTACGAAGTGTACTGTAGTGCGACTGGCTTCGCTCGGTAAGACTTATTCTCATATTCATTGGACAGCAAAACGACGTTTGAACTATCCTCGGTAAAAATATCAATCGGCACAGTGTTTACTCCTAAGGCATTCAGCGCAGTATTCAGTTCCGTAGGAGTTGGATTTACAAGGCGTTCACTCATCGCAATGACAAAGCGTCGCTTACCTCTTGCCGCAAAACTGTCCTTCTTCAGCCCACTGAGAGCAAGTACACGCTTCATGTTAACAAGTACAGCTGCTGAGTTAACACTAGGATCCGCTAGCTCTGTAATACCATTTGCATCGGCGGGATCATCAAGATATACGCGGACATTGACCCAGAAGTCGAGATCCTTTGCTGGAGGGTAGGTCCTCTTACTTACTGACGACCCACGGAAGAGCGAGGTATCGGCGTTCGACATGATAATAATATTTCCTGATAGGGAACTTATTGGCATCGTGAGGAGCTGCTCGGCCATCTTTTGACGGGTAAAGTTGCCCTGAGGATGTAGGCCAAGATGAAATGGTGCAAGAGGATTTAATGCAGCCGCGATTTGACTTAAAAAGTTCATGTTGTCTTCTGGCGAACTCACCGCGCTTGGTGCGCGGACAACATGGAGATACAGGATAAGGGGCATCGTATTGTTTGGTACAACCTCATTAAAGGCCATCGTCGCGATTGTTTTTGCGACATCTTCAATCGAACCGGAGTTTTTACTTAGTAGTCTTCCTGTTGGCCCCCGTATAAGCAGTGTAGGAACGCCAGGGGCCTCAAAGACGGACAGATCCATCTTAGTATCCGTATAATCAATCTGAAGCGTCAAGAAGCGGCAGCCTGCCTTAATCACATTTGCTGTCGCAATATCCTCTTTATAGCTGCCGCTTGGATATGGTCCCAGAAATCCCGTATCTCTGATAGAAAGATACTGAACATTAAAGAAAAGGGACTCGGATATTGGAAGGGCGGGCTCCGATACGGGAACATCGGGATCAGAAGATTGAAAGGCTTCAATGCTGGGATTTTGAAATCCCTGTGGAATCCTCGCATTTAGTGCTCCAACTGCTACTGCGGCCGCTGTAATCTGCTGCGTGAGAGTTGTACTTCCTGCAGTGATTTGATTCAGAGTAATGGTAGATTGGCTTGTAATCTGAGCGAGTGCTGAAGCTGTCTTACGTTCTATATCAGCAGTTACTGTCGTCGCCGTGGTTGCTGCTTGATTTCCTGCATTCTTAACTTGACTAATGCCCGCAAGCGCAGCATCCTTAGCAGCCGCACTAGCATCTATCGCGCCTTGAGATATCGTAGCATAGCTACTTGTCACAGCATCTTGTATGAGTTTAATCGTTGCCTGTGATTGCGCAGTTACTGTGCTAGTCGTATTAGTAAATGATGTCTGTAGTTCCGTAAATGCGCTTTTAATATCCGAAATCGCCGTATTACTTTCTGTTTTAATCTTTGAAATGGCCGATGTTGAAGCAGTTTCTACAGTGATAATCGAGGTTTGAACCGCACCAGTAACCTCGGTTTTTGCCGTGTTAAAGGCATTGGTAATCGCCCCTGCTGTTGTGTCATAGGTAGATGTAATACTACTAACCGCAGTATCTCCTGCGGTTTTCACCTTTGCTGCTGCAGCTACTACCGCAGAAGTCACTGTTTGATATGTACTAGTTGCGCCAGTAACAACTCTATTCGCCGCACCAGTGGTTTCACTTGCTATCTGATTAATAAGCTGTAGTGTTCCAGTATTGATTAGATTCACTACAGAATTCGTGGTTCGTGTAATGGTATTAATGGCGGTATCCCCTCCATTACGTATCCTCGCAATGATATCGGCCGTTTCACTGCGAATCTGATTTGCCACCGCGGTACTTGCGCTGTTTACCGTAGTGTATGCATTTGTAGTACTAGTAGATATTGATTGATAGCCACTTGTTAGATCCGCCTTTATTTTATCTATGATCGCCTTACTTTCCTTGCTAATCTTCTTACTTGTATCAGTTATTGAAGATTTGATTGTATTATATGCTGTTTCTATTTGACGAATAGATAAGGTCGCAGTATCTCTTATTTGCCCAATAGTATCTAATGCGGTCGATTCAACCCTCGTAACTGCATTTTTCGTCTCGCCACTTACCTTACTGGCGACGTCCTTAAATGTGGTCTCTATAGTACGAATCGTATTTTGTCCTACACTTCTTATTGTGTTAATGGCATTATCTCCACCTTCTTTCACTTTAATACCTGTGTTGATGAGCGTCGTTGCAACAGTGGTATAGGCTCCAGCAAGTTCGGTTTCGACTTGTTTAAAGTCTCGTGTAATAAGCCCTCCAAGCAGCTTCGCATTCTTTTCCGCCTGTGATACCATGTTTAGTATATCGCGTTCAAGCGCGCTGATATTCGATAGTAGCGCATTCCATATGCCATTTGTTATAGCAAACCATAAGACATAGCCTGCGGCTGCTAAGAGTGCAACCACAAAAATAATGATAACTGTCATTGCTGTTCCAGACACCAGGTCCATTCCTTCTAACAGTTAGTCTCATGAAAGATATTGCTGGATGAACTCTGCGCGCGTAAGAACAGGGATTCCGAGCTCCCTCGCAATCCGTGCCTTGGGCATCTCTTTCTCTGCCATATCTCGCACAACAAAGAGAGTGGTTGCCCCCGACAGAATCGTCGTACAGAAGAACCCCTTCTGTAGGATGCGCTCTTCAAGCGCCTTGTCGCGATGCCCAGTTATACATACGACTTCTGTACCAGGCCTGTCGGGAGCCCCTGGAGGGGCGCCCATATCTATCTCGGTCAAATAGGGGTTTGTGGGATCAATCTCTCGCAGACGCTCAACAATACCATCATAGGTATCGTTGTCCATCGTCAAGGTGCTTGAAGAATAATAGGCTGCCGATGCTTCCCGCAGAAGTCGTACAATCTCTACAGGGGTGGGCATGGCGTAGCTATTGACTATACCATGCTAGGAGTTAATTTTAGTGTCACACCCGCGTGCGGTTTGTACTAGAAACTGTCACTGACCTGGAACGTGTTTGTGATACTGTAGGACTCCTGCTACGCGAGAGGGATTTTGTATAGGATGTAGAGGGCGTTATCGAGCGTGTAAAGGGCCGTGTCGTTGGAATGCCTGTACGCGTAATACTTGTGCTCATAGAGGGTGTAAAGGGCCGTGTCGTTGGAATGCCTGTTACAGAGCGTGTAAAGGGCCGTGTGGTTGGAATGCCTGTGCGCGTTACAGATACACTTACAGAACGTGTAAACGGCCGTGTGGTTGGAATGCCTGTACGCGTTACAGATACACTTACAGAGCGTGTAAAGGGCTGTGTGGTTGGAATCCCTGTGCGCGTTACAGATACACTTACAGAGCGTGTAAAGGGCTGTGTGGTTGGAATACCTGTCTTAGAAATCGTTGCAGAAGTAGTAGCTGTACCTAAAGAAGAAGCCGCAACTGTTGGAACAGATCGACGAGAAGTAGTGACCGTTACAGAACGACTATATGTCAAGGATGGGGTTATCGACCTCGTAAAGGGCCGTGTGGTTGGAATGCCTGTGCGCGTAATAGATACGCTTACAGAGCGGGTAAAGGCTCGTGTCGTTGGAACGCCTGTCTTAGAAATCGTTGCAGATGTAGTAGCTGTACGTAAAGAAGAAGCCGCAACTGTTGGAACAGATCGGCGAGAAGTAGTGACCGTTATAGAACGACTATATGTCGAGGATGGGCTCATAGAGCGTGTAAAGGCTCGTGTGGTTGGTAGCGCTGTGCGCGTAATCGAGACGCTTACAGAGCGTGTGAAGGCTCGCGTGGTTGGAGCACCACTCCCAGAAGCCGTCCTGCATATGGATATCGATACACTGCGTGTAAGGGATACAGATACTGTCCGTGTAACCTTGTTACTTGATGCAGCCGCGGTAGTAGAACGAGTAATCGTGACAGAATGCGTGAGAGAGCCTGACACTGTATAACTGACAGTTACTGACGTACTGCGTGTTGGTGGATTACTGGTTACAACTGGACTTCTAGATGTAGTAATGCTCATGGATTGCGTGAATGTACCCGGGACACTCGCACTGGCTGTTGTAAACCCAGTGGTGGCTACACTAGAGGCTGTAGGGGTTCGCGTGACACTGAGTGTCGCACAGAGAGACTTCTCACCACTCTTAGTAATGGTTTGACTGATTGTTATCGAAGTCGTTGTCGAGTGGCTCGCCGAGTGTACAGGGCTAGACGTTCCATTAGAAGAACCGGATAGGGGTGGCGTGAAGGAAGCCGCCTTTGATGCACACGTCGTGGCAGAAGGACTTTGGAAAGATGTAGGGGACCGTGCTATAGAGAGAGATGCCAAGCCGGTAGGGCTTTCCAGAAGACTGGGACTATTTATAGGAGTTCCTGAGAGTGCCGGACTAGGAGATAGGAGCCCCGAAGGGCTCACCGTTCCAGTAAAACTCTGGCCACTGAGGGATGTCTGGGGGGAAGATGTACCCGACACAGCAGGGCTTGACGAAGCAGAAGCGGGGCCACTAACACTTCCAAGAGGGCTTGAACTCTCTACAGATGTTCCTGAGAGCGCGGGACTAGGGGATACACGCCCCGAGGGGCTTATCGCCGCACTACCACTCTGTATCGCAGTTGAGGTTCCCTGTGGTGAAGGGGTAAGAGACTGTGTGGAGCTACCGGATGCTGAAGAAGACCCTGTAGCAGTTGAAGCTCCGCTGAAACTTCCTACAGGGGTTCCCGAAGGGCTGTGGCTCATGGAGAAGGGGTCAGAAGGAGAAACAGTTCCTGTTGTGCTGACCCCACTCAACGAGGCCACGGAAGAGCCACTAGCTGATCCGCTCCCGGAGCCGGAAACAGAAGAAGATTCAGTTGAGCTCTCCGATACGGAATACGTTATCGACGGTGTCGAGCTCAATGAGGCTGTTACTGTAGGGCACTGACTACCAGAGTGATTCGATGAGCCAGTCGCAGGCACACTTATGGTGTGTGCAGAAGGAGTGGTCTCCCCTGTAGAGCTGAGTGACCCTGTACCGCTGCGCGAAGCTGTACGTGTCGATGAGCCACTTCTGGAAACGGAGACTGTCTGTGTGACAGAACGGGACACGGCGGGACTTCGTGTTAGTGTGGCCAAGCTAGAGGTACTCTTTGATACAGAAGTCGATGCCGTGTAGGATGTAGAGCCGGTACTTGTCCGAGACCCTGTTTGCGACGCAGTGGCCGTGGTTGTTCCAGAAGAGGATACCGAGACAGAAGCACTGTCCGACCATTGAGCACTCGTAGAAGGGTGTGCGGACCCCGTATAAGAAGCAGATGGGCTTAAAGAGTCTGAGTTGGAGGCCGAGCGCGTTACGCCACTGCTCCGGGACCCTGTACCGCTGCTGACTCCTGTAGAGGTTGGATGCGCGGAGAAGGTCGCAGTTTCGGTAAGGCTGAGGCTGTGCGTCGGGCTTGCAGAGTCTGTACGACTCTGTGTCCACGTGAGATATAGGGTCAGGGTGGGCGTGAAGGTGTCGTGAACGGTTGGGGTAACTGTGGTGCACGTACTAAACGAGTAGCGTGGCGTAGAAGAGCCCGATACAGACATCGTGCTCGTCTTGGAGGTCGTTGGACTCGCCGTAAGGGTTCTAGTCAGCAGGGGCGTACCCGTAATAGCAAGGCTGGTTGAAAGAGTATTTGTTGCGGAGAGAGTCTTTGTGGTCGCGGCGGTAGCTGTACTACATGGAGTCTGTGTAGGGGATTTGGAGTTGCTGCTTGACGACGTATAGGTTGCAGAAGAGGTAGATGTCTTTGTGGAGGATGCGGAACGTGTTGTAGCCCCGGAACCGGTCTCTCTAGGCGAAGCCGATCTAGAAGCAGGTGGTGATACCGTAGGCGGGGATACACGAGTGAGTGTGCCCGATACTGTTTCTGTGACCGAGGGGCGCCGTGTGACGCTCCCGCAGGAAGTTGACGTCGCGGAGCGAGTGGCCCGCCCCGTGCGTGAGCCAGAAGGAGTTCCCGTATCAGTTGCGGACCCCTTTGAGGTTCGTGTGATGCTCCGAGAGAGTGGCGCGGTAGGAGTCTCGGCACGACAGCGCGTAGGAGTTGCAGAGGTTGTCTGTGTCTTTGACGCTGCTGAACTTCGGGTGTGACTCACACTTGTCTTTATAGAAAAAGAGAGCCGCGGCGACGAGGTTGCTGTTTTCGAGGGAGCGACGCTTCGCGTCAATGTGCTAGATGCGGTGGGCGTCCTGGAGCCCGCGCTGCTGCGGCTCCCAGTGGAAGACACGGTAGATGTCTTTGACTGAGAGGTGGAGCCTGTAGAGGTTAATGTAGGCCGCATAGTTCGAGATGCTGGGCCGGAACGTGTTATGCTCGCTGAGCCAGAAGATGTTTTGGAGGGACGCAGTGAGAAGGACTGAGTGGGGCTTCCGGTTGACGTCTTGGAGAAGCCACCCGAACGTGTGGGGCTGGGGCTAGCAGAAGACGTCTTGGAACGCGCGGGACTCCCAGTATGTGTCTTCGAGGAGGTTACAGTACGTGTGGCCGTTGCGGTAGAGGTGTGGGTCTTCGAAGTAAGCCCGGTCAGCGTTGCTGCGGGGCTCGCAGAAGAGGTTTTAGACCGCACACCTGTTGCTGTAGCAATCGAGGTTGGCTTCACCGATTTTGTCGAGGTGGTGCTGGGGGAGGGAAACCGAGTCCCGGCTGCGGAGCGGGTAGAGGTTGTTGTCCTTGTAGACGTCTTGGATTGCGTTGACGTGGATGTGGGAACTAGACCAAGAGCAAGAAGGTTCCGTTCCTCGACCATGGGGCTGGTGTTCCATGGGCTTGTTGCGACCGAGCCTATTGTTGCGAGCAGCAAGAGCCAGCGCATGGTTCTACTACGGGACTATACTTCAAAAAGTTTAGGTGTGCGTAAACGACTTAAGAACCTACTTCCTTTCCTTGGATAGGAGGGTACTGACACACCCCTTCCCGGAAAACAGCAGCTTAGCAGAGAGGAACTGCGATGGGCCCATATATGGGATAACCCATAGGTCCCTGGATCGAAACCAGGAGCTGCTAGTGTCTTGTGCGCCTATAGTTTAGTGGTAGAATGCAACTCTTCCAAGGTTTTTTACCGACAGCAAGGTTGTAATCCGGGTTCGATTCCCGGTGGGCGCAAATCTATACTGCATGTTATCGCCTCTTTGGCGCAATTGGATAGCGCACCCGCCTTCTAAGCGGGAGGTTGTGGGTTCAAGCCCCACAAGGGGTATTTTGCCGTCTTAGCTTTAGTGGTAGAGCAACCGCCTTGTAGAGATAAAGGCAGCGGTAGGTCCTGGGTTCGATTCCCAGAGATGGCATCATCTTTTGAGTATTTTTGAACTCCTCAAAAGATGTTTGTGCTTTAGCAATGACAGATCTCTCCGGACAAGGTGCGAAAGGATTTGTCTTTGAAGAACTGATGGACCAGACTTTGCGAAAGCTTGTGCAGCCGCTGGCCTCCAAGGGGATTTCTGCGCGTCTTCTTGGAGAGCAGCAGATTCGCGATGAGTTCGGTGAGCAGTCACTCAACGGTGTTGACCATTTCTTCTTGCTCGAAGAAGGAGAGCCGGTCCTTTTCTTGCTTCAAGAAAAGTGGAAATTCGTGACGAACCAGCGGGAGGTCAGCCAGTTTCTCGATTGCTGTGCACGGATTCTGGCGCGGATGCCTGACTTTAAGGGACGGGTTATCCGACTCTGGATTACACGAACACAGCCTACAGCGAACGGGGAGAAATCTCTACAGGAAGGAGGTGCGTATGTGATACAAACCAGCACAAGCATGTCCTTTTTGGCGCAAATGACAGGGCAATTTATCTGTGAACTTCTCGGGGACCGAGAACTCTGTAAGGATATGATTGCGACAATGCCGGATCTTCTTTCTGGCGAGAAGCCTTTGGATGTTCCGAGGCGTTCCGTAGAAGAAAAGACCATTCCAGCGAATGCGATACATCCGGCTAAACTGAAGGTCTGTGTTGTGCGAAAGTAGTTTAGAGGGGAGGTGCAGGAGGAATGCCGGGACTCGTCGCCGCATTAGGAACAGGGGGCGGAGGCATCTCCTCAGAAGACCCCTGTTGTACCCGAGGCTTCTTGTTCCGACGCCGGTGTCTGGTCCTCTTGGAAAAGACTTGTGTTATAGTATTGCGAACCTTTTTTCCAACACGGCGAACGGCGTTTGTCACACGGCGAAAGGGCTTTCTAATCGTATTGCGAACCTTTTTCCCAACACGGCGGACGGCATTTGTCATGCGGCGAAAGGCCCCCCTTGGCTTCCGCTGTCTGCGCCTGGGGCTGGGAGTCTGAGTTGGCGTGGGTGCTGCTGTGGGAGTAGGAGTCGCAGGAGGCGCAGGAGGCGCAGGGGGCGCAGGAGGAGCAGGAGGAGGTGGCGGCGAGGCATTCGGATCACCTCCGCGAGAAAAGAACTTTCTTACCCTGCGGCTAGCATTACGCACCCCCTTTTTCGCGGCCCGAGTTGCGCCCCGAAAGAAGCCGGATAACTTTTTCAGATGTTTCTTCATTCTATTTACATGCGTGAAAAATAATCATCGAGCGCCTTATCAAAGGCCGTCATTTTATCCTGCGATGCCTCCCCCTTCTTGGCTTTTGCGACGAGTTTCGGGTCAACCTTCCCACGAGAACGAAATGCCTTTGTTATCGCCGCGACTCCCGAGGGCGGGTCATAGGCCAAGACCTCTTTGAAGAATTTGGGGACTTGTCTGATGGCCTGGGACATGGCGACAGGATCCTTAATGAGTGGGGGTGCCGCAGGTATCTTCCAGCGAGGGACTTCGCACAAGACCTGAGTGAGCACAGTAAGAATATGCTTCTTGGCCGAGCCAGGAATATCCTTACCATTTCTCCACACGTCCATGAGCGTTTGAAACTCTTCGTGCATCCGCACCAGCTGTTTCGCAGCAAACTCCTTATATGTCTCAGCAAACAGAGATAAGATAAAGAAGCCCACACCCGTCTGCTGTTTAGAGCCAGGTGTCCCACGCTCATAGGTTGTGAGAGACGCACCCTTTGTCTCTTTTTTCACGCGCCCCTCTTCTTCAAAGAGCCATTTGATCCAGAAGAGTGCTTTTTCAATGGCCCCATCGGTAATCGCCTTACAGAGTTCCGCACCGACTGTGCGGAGCACGGAGGAATCGCCTTCTGGCCGCCAGACCTTTCTGAGTACGGCTGTTTCTGGTGCGGCCTGGACTGCGCGAATCCAGCCCTCGGTATGTGTTTCTGCACCGACCTTTGGCCATCCAGGAAGAGTTCTCGTAGGCGCATCCCGGAGAACAAGGACAAGTTCTCCAACACGCACCTGGAACTCTTCAGATCCATAGGCCGCCTCGTCCGGAAGGCGCTTTAACATCTCACTGATATCCTCAATCCTCTTTCGGAGATAGACGAAGATTCTGGGCGATGCGAGGCCGATATGGGAAATAGAATAGTCCCACATAGAGCGGAAAAGGGAATCAATGCCCCCACTTGTTACAATATCTGCCGCAAAATGGAGGCATTTACCGGTTCCTAGGACGCCGGATTCCAGCATTGCCTTATCAAAGGCGCGGATAGACTCACTCGGTGTATACCCACATCGAGTGCGTGGAGCGTTTTCTTCTGGTACATTCATCTTCGGTATTTAGGACCAACAATCTTTTTGCCGCGATTTTTCCGACTCGTGCGAGGAAGAAGACCCTTCGCCTTTAATGACGCGACACCTGTAAAGCCAATCGATTGCCCCGACCGGTATTTGCGGAGAAGTGCGCGATTTTTGCGCGTGGCCCTGTAGCCACCTCTCTGCGCCATACAGCCGCATCCACCTGCATCCTGGGTCATTCTATTCTGTACAAAGATTAGAATGACCTTCAGCCCCTATAAATACTTTGCTGGGCTCTCATCGCGCAAGGCAACACGCAGAGCCAAAGAAATCAAACGAGGGAAGTCCATGTCACACAAGAACCCTGCTGCGTATCGGCCCTTTGCGACAAACAAGGGTGTTAAGACAAAAAAGTCTAGATACACTGCGCGCTTTACCCG
>Ga0214921_10001640_pt1 | contig 37597 bp, 27 predicted proteins | sample LL1505_MetaG_FD_177992 | JGI IMG/M metagenome (GOLD analysis project Ga0214921, IMG submission 177992) | Freshwater microbial communities from Lake Lanier, Atlanta, Georgia, United States - LL-1505 | ecosystem: Environmental > Aquatic > Freshwater > Lake | place: USA: Georgia | collected...
CCGTAGGTCCTTGGTTGCCTTGAAAACCTTGTGCGCCTACTGTTCCTTGTAATCCGGTAGGTCCTTGATTGCCCTGTGCTCCTGTTGTACCCTGAAGACCAGTTGGTCCTTGGTTACCTTGTGGTCCGGTGATGCCTTGTAAACCCGTAGGGCCTTGATTACCCTGAAATCCTGTAGAACCTTGTAAACCCGTAGGTCCTTGGTTGCCTTGAAAACCTTGTGCGCCTACTGTTCCTTGTAATCCGGTAGGTCCTTGATTGCCCTGTGCTCCTGTTGTACCCTGAAGACCAGTTGGTCCTTGGTTACCTTGTGGTCCTTGGTTTCCTTGTGCCCCGGTGATGCCTTGTAAACCCGTAGGGCCTTGATTACCCTGAAATCCTGTAGAACCTTGTAAACCCGTAGGTCCTTGGTTTCCTTGTGGGCCTTGGTTTCCTTGCAGACCTTGAGAACCTTTAAAATTTCCTTTATCTCCTTTAGGTCCTTTTTCTCCACCTCCAGCAATAGAAACAAAACCCTTAAAACACTCTCCAAAAGTTATTTCTATTGTATTTTCATCTATTGCTGTATAATTTTCAGGAATAACTGATTTTCCATCAAAAGAATAAATAGTAAAAACAGGATATTGAATACCAGTTCCATGAGACACAACAATTGTGTTACAGCTATTTAAGGAGCCTGTAAATACTGTATCCCCAAGTTCACCTTTTGATCCGCTTATTCCTTTAAGTCCTGCGTCTCCTTTATCTCCCTTGGGTCCTTTCTCTCCTTTTCCTCCTTTAGCGGATGAGCTAGCTATTAAATTCTGAAAAGCAGGACTATTATTGTATGTATTTATTAGTAATTGCTCATCTATTGTAACGTCTATATTTACTTTTACTCCATAAACAGTAGTTGAAAAATTTGCTGATATCCCAAGAGCATTTAAAAATTCTATTTCAAAAATGTATTCAGTATCTATTTTAGAAATTGGTAAATTATCTAAGGGGATGTCTAAACAAAATTCATTAGGAGTTCCTCCATCAGATGCAGATGGAAATATATCTATGTCAGCTAAGTTCCATTCTCCGGAAACAATTATAAAATTAGGTTTTATGTTTGCTTCGGAAGTTGCTTTAAAAGTAAAAGTCTTTTTAATTTCCGATTTTCCATTACCTCCTATTAATGAACCTAAAAAAGTACCGAAAGAATTTTTTTCTGTATTTGTTATAGGAGTCGATGAATTTGACTGATTTATTGATAAGGGTAAAGTTTCTAGATTTGGACCTTGAACATATATATCAAGTTGAGGAGTTTTACCATTTGTATCTTTCTCTGAAAATGCAGATACTTGAACAGTATATTCAGTGTTAGGTACTGATTTAGTTAAAAAATTATCTTTTACAGAAATATTTACTACCTCATTGTTTTGTTTATTGTGCTGTACAGCTAGTGAGTTTATTATATTAGAGCTATCTGCTGTGGTTGTTATTCCTCCGCCACCTAAGTTTATGTAGGAAGTATCCTGCTTCCTAAATTTGTTAATATCAAAATAAGATGATATATCAGAGTTATCTTTTATATTACCTATTTTATGCTCTTCTACGCCCCCTTTGTTTGAAAAATCATAAGCTGATGAATCTGTTAATTTACTAGTCTGTGGAATTTTAAACTCGCCTAAACTAACAGGAGTACCCAGCCCTCCGGCAGCTTTTGCGGAAACCTTTACTCGATCAACATCTCCGGATATTGGTTTAGCATTTTTTATACATATTTTTGCATATCCCGTCTTTTTCTGTCCATCTGTTGTAGAAGGGCTATCAAAATAATCTACGCATATGTTAGAGGAATCAAATTGAGTAACATATATTTCTCCTGACTCTTTCTTTTTGTTTACGTATGACTCTCTATAATAAAATTGTTTATCTACCTTTATTTGAGTATTGCTTATAACTTCTACAATTGTTGCGGTATAGGTTGGAGCTGTCGGAGAATATCCGGAAGGTAAATCTCCAGGTAGGTATTTTGATATATCAGGAGTAAGTGTAATGGTACCCTTCTCCATTTCTTTTTTAAATGGTGCACCTGTATTTGCTACTATTGTACTTAAATTATTAGCTCCCGAAATTACAGAAAAGTTACCAGAATTAGCTAAGCTTCCCGAAGAATTTACAGTGGGTATAGATTCTATTGGATTTCCTTCATATATAGAAGGTATATTTGAAGAAAAATTAGGAGAATAATTGGAAGGAGGGGTTGATGATATATAAGATAAACTAACAGAGTGACAACTGCCTGTAGCTCTACTTCCTGAAAAATTTCTAAAAGCTCTAGTAATAGGAGTTAAATCTACTTTTGGAGGGGTCGGATATTTTATATCTCCTATTGTTTTTTTAGTATTGTTACATAGTATTTTACCTACCCATATAATGTTAGGAGAAAATGTATTAGTAACTACTCTATTTCTTAAAACATCAAAATTAGCTGTTCCGGCTATATATATTTCACAATTACCTATAGGAGTTTTATCACTTATTGTTATTGTTATTATAGCGGAATTCCCTGCGCCAGAGGCATTTTTTATATCATGAGGAATTAAATTACCTTCTGAATCATATACTTCTACATATATTTGAGTTCCTTTTACTAAATTAGTAGTAGGATTTACTCCTATTTCATTAGATCCTTTTAAAAATTCAGATGGTAAAGATAATCCAAAATAATTGGAACTTAAGGCATCACCATCAAAAAGAGTAAATTCATTAATGTAGCTCTTTATACCAGAACTAGTTAATTTAGAATTTTCATTGTTAGGCGATGTTATTCCAGAAGCCATTTATTATGATATTAATTGAGATCGTCCGTTATCCTTTACAATAAATAGTTCTTTTGATACATAATCTTTAACAACATCTAAATGAGATATACATAATATGAATCTAAAATATGATGTTAGCTCTTCCAAGAATAATCCTACATTTGCTATGTTATCAGAATCTAGCACACCAAAACCTTCATCTATAAAAAAGAAATCAGGCTTAGGCAAGACAGTAACATGATTTAAGGCTGCTCTTATTGCTAACGAAGATATAAATCTTTCCATCCCGGAAGCTAGTGATAGAGGCCATTTTGTACCATTAGTGTAGCAAATAAACACTTCCAAAGTTTTATCAGATAACTCAAATTGAACATTAAAAGAAGCCACATTTTTTAAAGCGTCATTAACAACATTCTCTAGTATAGGTAAATAGTTTTTTATTATATACAAAGGAACTCCGTCTCTTCTTGTAGCTTTCTCAAAGACAAAATAATTATTATAAGTAACAGTAGCGTCTTTGTGATTTTTTATATTTTCTTTTGTTTCTTTTATCCTTAATTCCGTATTTTCTATTGTATTCTTGTGACCTCCTATAGAATAAGCTAGTTGATATATTTTGCTATCAATTTCTTTCTTTTGTTTCTCTAAATCAAAAATATCAGATTCTATTTGACTGTTTTTGATTTCAACATCTTTATACTTGTCTTGATTTTCTAATTTTTGTGCATAATCAGATAGTAAATTATTTGACAAATCTATTTTTTCTTTTACGACATTTGCGGAATTTTCTAAATTACTTAGGTTTGATTTTAGTGTATCTATTTCGCTTTTTGCGTTAACATGCTTTTTATAATTAGAATCTAAAATTTCATAGGACTTTATCTCTTCTAAAATGGAATTCTTAGTATTTTGTAGATTACTTAAATTTTCTTTAAGTGATGGTAGTTGTTTTTTTGCTAATTCTCCATCTAATGCGTACTTATTATTTTTAACGCAATAAGAACAGTTGGGGTCGTATTCATAATCTTTTAAGTAAGCTATCAATTTATCTTTAGCTTTGATATCTAAATCAAGTGCAGTAATATCTTTTTCAATTTTTTGTAAGTTAATTCTAGTGCTTGATAAAATATCGGAAACATCTTCAACAATACCCATAGATTCTAAATCGGATAATTTATTTTTAAGCACATTTCTAGCCTCTAGGAAAGACTTTCTCTTATCATCTAGTATTGATTTATAGTTATTGTTGTTTCGTGTCTCCTCTTCGATTTTTGTGGCATAGTTAATATTATCTTTCGGATATGATATTATGCCTTTTCTTTTTTCATCTATTGCCCCTGTTAGTATTTCTAATTCAATTTTAGTGGACGCAAGACTTTTTTCTAAGTCTTGTAGTTTTACTTTTTCTTCAGCATAATTATTTTGTAGTTCTGTGAGTTTTTCGTTATACTTTTGTTTTTGATGAGACTCAATTTCGTATTTTAATTGTTTTAATTTTTCTTTAGAAGTGTCATTCAACTTTTCAAAAATATCAATATCAAAATACTTGTACAGTAAATCCTTTTTATCCTTTTGTGTTTTGTCAATGAAATCAGATTTATTATGTTGATCATACATTGTTATAAGCATGAAATTCTCATAACTTCCTAAGTATTTTCTAATATTATCATTTGTTTCATATCTTTGTTCTCCATTTAATGAGGTTCCGTCCTCCTTATAAAAATTAACAGTTACTTTAACTTTACCGTCTTTTCCTTTTTTACCATGTCGTTCAATAAAATAAGATTCTCCTGCTACAGAAAACTCTAATTTAGAAGAAAAAAATGTAGAAGATGTATTTAAAACTTCTGCTCCGGAGCTAGTTTTACTACATTTATCAAAGATGCAATAAGTCATAGCGTCTAGTAATGTTGATTTACCGGATGCATTAGGAGAAAATAATCCAACTAATCCTCCTAATTCTCCTAAATTAAATGTGTTATTTTCGCCGTAAGAAAACATATTAGAAAAGAAAAATCTAAGAGGTTTCCATGTTACGCCTATAAATTCGGAAGCATCTTCTATTTCTAGCGAAGCATTTCTATGAATATCTAGAAATTTATCTTTTTGATATTCTTGCTTTAGTACGTCTTCTATATAATTTTCTAGTATAATTTGTCTTCTATCAAAATCTCTAATACTGCTTTCTTTTTCTAAATCTACATGCTCTTTTCCGGAATCAATTATAAATTTTGTTATTTTTGGTTTTTTTATTCTAAGTACGTTATATCTTTTTTCTAGTTCCAAGCAAAAAGAATCAATAAAATCTTGAGTACAATTTTCCGCGGTGATAGCAACATTAAGATTATAAGGTAAATCTCCAGGTATTTTTTCAGCTACTTTATCATTCTTCAATTTAAATGTGTAGAATCCATGAGATGATGCTATTTTAATGAATTCACTTTTTTTAGCATTTAAGTCCCATTCTATAATTCCATGATTTAAGTCTTCTCCGAAATTTTGTTGAATGAGACTTGATGGATATGCAGCTGTTTTTTCTAAGTTTAAATATTGATGTTTATGAATGTCTCCTAATAAAATATAATCATAATCTTCATGTTCTAATACATCTAAATAATTTCCTTCTAATAAATATCCGTATGCAGTAGCTGAATTTTTGACCGGTCCATGATATAGTAATATTTTTGTTCCATCATGTTTTATAGATTTTGCGGGGATTACATTATCAATTTTATCTTTAACATGTAATAAACTAAATGCTATTTGTTCATATTGATATACATTTGTCTTATTTAAAAAATATAATGTAGGTAAATTTAAACTGTTTATGATGGGAGTTAATGCATCTAATCTTGTTTTATTATTTAGATTTAAGTCATGATTTCCTAATATTACTATGGTAGGAAGCATGTTACATAATGTAGATAATAGATTAGATACTACTGAGAATAATTCTGGAGACATGTTTGTTTTTGAATGTACTATATCCCCGCCCAAAAATATAATGGAATTAGGCGTCATTCTCTCCTCAATGATTTTATACAATTTATCAAAAACTTCTATGTATTCCTCATGCCTTTGATAATTATAAACATGAATGTCTGAAATATGAAAAATTTTATCAACTCTATTTCCTGTATTTTTTAATAAAATCATAGTAAATATGTTATTGCCGAATATTCATCAATTTCGACAGATTCATTAATAGAATTCCATGTATTTATATAACCAAAATCAGATGGATCTTGAGTTCCGCAATCTACAAATCTAGTTTTTATGCCTAAAGCATTTAATTCTATACAATACTTAATTGCTTGTTTTTTCTTATCAGGGTCAATTACAACATATACCATAGGAGTCTCTTCCATTAGTAACCTGTGTTTTAGTTTTTCTGATATAATACTGCCTGTTAAATATGTTACATTTCTTTTTACCGACAAACTATCAAAAAAACCTTCTACTATAACTAGAGGAAATTTAAAATCTAAAAAAAACTCGTTAATTATGATATCATTTATTTTTACCGGAGCACCTAAATATTTGTACATAGACATACCCGTAAAATCTCTACCTTCAAAAAAATTAAGAAAACCATTTTTATCATAAGAAGGCAGAATTATCCTTCCTGCATATTTTCCTGATAAGCAATATCCTATTTTATGTTTTATTACATCAGACATTGTTAAAGAAGGTTTTTCCCTACGCAAAAAATTTATAACATCTTTATTAGGCTTACTAGATAGAGAAATATATTCATCTGGCAATTTTAAAATAGATTGATTATCATTTATATTAATATCATCTTTTATTTTATAATACTCTAATACATTTTTTAATTGATTTATTTGACTACTAGATGCTCCACATTTATGAAATAATGTAGATAAACTACGACCTTTAGTTTCGCATATCCAACAATGATATTTCTGATTAGTCAAATTAATACTAAGCTTTTTTTTGTGGTGATTACAAAAAGGACAATGGAAAACTGTGTCAAATTTTCCGGCAGAATCAGAAGAGCCGAGAACTTCCTCTAAAACAGATAATAATCTAAAACGCATATATTTATTTTTTTTCTTCAAACCATTGCTTAGGTATAGAATAAGCAGCCCATTTTATATTATGCTTGTTACACCATTCGGCATATGTAGTTTTTGCACCTTTTGATAATCTAACATGAGGGTCTTGAAATACAATTCTAATGTCTAAATGAGGATTGCATGATATAATGTCTAACATTTTTTTTCTCTCCTCTAAAGTCCATCTACCCTTAGCTTCTATAATTATATTATTAGGTAACTCAAAATCTGCTAGATAAGTTCTAGGTGTTTCTGGTTTTATATATTTTATAACTTTTTTTTCATATAAATCTTTGGGATTAATACCTAATGATCCGGATATTTGAAGAGCAATAGATTTTTCGAAGTTTGATCTATATCCTTCTTTTTGAGCTAGCCTTGTCTTGAAAGAATTATTAAAAAATCCTGCCATATTTAATAATCAAATTTTATAATAACATTTAAGTCCACATCATCTCGTTTCTTTATAGCTTGCCCCATTTTACCAATTGCTATAAGCTCATTGTATTTGTTATATAATCCTATAGTTGTTATATAAGGAGATAAAGAACCTGTAAAAGAATCTAAATACTCCGTACTTTTAACAGTTTTAGTAGATGTAGGGTTTAATGTTAAATTAAAATCACCTCTTTTAATTCTACATAAAATCTCAAACTCATACAAAGTTAAACTATTTTTGTAATATAACAACCAATTATTATTTAGTAATTCGTGATATTTTTTATCTAGGCTTGTAATTACTAAATTGCCCGTTCTGTAAAATATATTACCAACCCTATTTGTCTGATAGCATGATACAGATGAAGTATTATATAAACTATTAATATTCTGTTGTGTTGCGGCTTTATTATAAAATCTTATTTCATCTATAAGTCCTGTATACCCGCTCCTTCCATCAAAAGAAGATGCTCCAATCATTATATCATTTACATTAACTGTTTCATTTTTTACATCTGTTCTTGATGCATTTAATGTTCCATCCACATATAATTGAACGTTAGATCCTGTTTTAACTAAGCATACATGATGAAAATTATTATCTAATACTGAATTTGAAGATGTAAGATATAGTGTAGATAATCCATCTGATCTACTAAAAGCTAACTTTCCTGGGTGGGGATGAGTGTGATTTTGAATAGAAAAGTCATAAGGATAATAATCTACAGGGTAATATTTAAATGAGGAAGAAGAAAAAACGTCTGTTACTATTAAATCACCTCTATTTATTCTTCTTAATCTACCAAACTCCTCCCTATATAAAATAGATTTTTTATCAATAATAGAGTTTATATTACTATATGTTACGCTTTGAGACACTGGGGCTTTAAGCCAAAAACTTATAGTAAAATCATCTGCTGATTCAAAACTAACCGCATCAAAATTTTTAGTGTGTATATAACCATCTCCAAAAAAATCAGCAGCTAGCCCCGTTCTACTTCCGTTTATAGGAATTCCACTAGAATAAGCCACTTGATACGATTTTGATTTTTCTTGTGGTTCTATTACCTCACTTTCATATCTAATGTTTATATTTTTCTTGTATCCTCTACCGTATCGATAAATTTTATGAGCATCTTGAAAACCCCAATATCCGCAAAGTCTTGATGAATCTAAAAATGAACCCGTATTTATATTTTGATCATATAAATTATTATATCCGTCATCTTTTAAATAAATATTGTTATTTAGTCCTCTTAAATATAAAGTAGTTTCTTTTACTTTATCTCCAAAATTCAAAGATGGTATGGAGATTAAACTAGCAGTTAAAAACAAATTTTTTGTAGTTCTAAATCTATCCCATCCTTCTAGAGAATTAGTCCATCCAAAACCTCTTTTATAATATAAGTGATTTATAGATTTATATACTAAGTACTTATAGGAACCATCTGCATTTTTAGGATATGTAACATCTTTTGATGAACTTATATGAATAGGAGAATTATAATACAATCCCTGCTGTACTTTATAACCTTGTTTAGAATAACTTGAAGTAAGGATATAATACTCTTTGTTAACCTCAAAAGGAGCTATATTAAAATCCTCACCTCTTATTGGGGCGAATGTACTCATATTAATACTTAAGTTTTACAGTAAATATCGACTCTTCTGTAAAGTTTTTTAGTATAGGTTTTGTTAGTTTACCAACGGCTACTAATTCTCTTTGGGCATTATATAATCCAACAGTTGTTATATAAACCTGAGGATTGTTAACAAAATTAGGAAATATCTCACCGTTAGTTTCTGTTAATCTTTTGTTTAGTTCAATTCCTTCTGGAGAATTAGGGTCAAGTGGCATAGTTAAATCTCCCGGATTACCTATCTGCTCTTTCTTATTGTATATGAAATAACTGTTATTATTTGTGAAATTAAATTCTCTGTTATTTAATCTTATAAAATAGTAGTCATTATACTCTCTTATAATTCTCCTTGCTTTCATTCCTAAATAATCTCCACTAATATCTTGCACAAGAGCCGAGCCTGAAAAAGATTTATATAATTTTAAGGCATTATAACCTTCAATTTCTGATGCCTTTGATGTTGCGAAAGATGCGGATAAATCTAATTTATTTCCATCTAAAATGACTACTCCTAAGGAAGGAATTATTTTACCGTAATAATGCGGAGAAGACTCATTATAAACACCCGTTTCTAAAGTTCCGGATACTATATTATAAGAATATCCAACATCTGTATAATCAGGATTTATATTTATTTTAGAATCATCAATCAATCTAAGAACTCTATTATTACCCGCTAATTTTACATTAGACCCGGTATGTGTTGCTATGGTACCTCCTCCTGCTAAGAATTGAGAACCGGAAAGATGAGCTATATTTAATTCTAATACACCTGCGTCTAATTTATTTTTTAGTCTCTTAGATTGATAGTTTATTACATAAATACTATCGGTTTCTTTACCTGTTAAATTAAATTTAACATCCGGTCTACCTAAAATTAAATTTCTGTATTGGCCATATATAGCCCTAGTAGGAGTTATATTAATTTTATTACCTTCATCTAAAGATCCTGAGCCTCCACTATGGCCATACGCTATACTAAATTGTATAGATGAAGTTAGTGATGTTTTAGGATTTTCATCATAAATGTGAGTATAATATTTATTTACCGTATCCGAAGTGCTTCCAGTAAAAAAAGTTACTAAATTTCTTATATTATTAGAAAATAAACCTTCTGTAATATCAAATACATATTTTTTATTATCTAAAGGACTAATTCTTTTTAGCCAATAAGTTTCCGGAACTCTTAGTGTAGTGGTTGTCGGAGGTGGCGGTGGTGGAGCAGGTGGAGGTGGAGCAGGTGGAGGTGGAGCACCTGGTCCTGGGGAAGGACTAGGTTCGGGTGAGGGAGGCGGTGGTGGCGGGGGAAGTGGTGGTGGAGTACCTCCTGTGCCTCCTGTTACTCCTACAGGTCTAGTATATCTAAAAAGATAATAATTACCAAGCGTCCGTGTTCCAGGAGGTGCGTTATCTTCTACTCTTTGTAAAGAAAAAGAAAATGGAGAAGGTGCAACCCATCCAGGAATATTGCTAAAAGTTAATGTATTTATAGTTGAAGGACTTACAAAATAACTTGTATTGGCTATTTCATAGGTATAAGAAGAAGCGGAGGGACCTAATTGTAATAAATTTATATCAATAAAAGAAGGTACCGGCTTACTTCCATTTACTTGTACAACTGGTCTAGGTTGAGTGTTTGCATTAACTATAAAACCGTTCTCTTCAAATTGAATCTGAACTTTTAAAGTTCCATTTCTTATATCCCCTCCTTCATTCTCATCACCACCTCCGGATTCTAGACAAGTAGGATCAGACGGATATGATCCAATATTATATTTTGGATTTTTTCCTCCTTTATCTGTAACTTTTTCTTTTATTACTCTGTTTATAGAATCTATAAATAAAGAATAAGGCTTACTATTATCAAAAGAAATATCTTCTTCAAATCTTTGAATATTATTTTTTGAGTCACAATATGATATGTATACCTTGGAAGTTTTTGATCCAGTACACTTAGGGTCATCTGGATTTTTATCTATACCAAAAGAAACGCCTGGGTCACTTGTAGAAAGTCTAGCGCTAGTTAAAATACCATTTTGACTTAGTAACTCTTTTTTGTACGCATTGTATTTATCAGTAAAATCGTTTTCTGTTCCATTGTAAGCAATTATTTTAGATACTGTTATTATGTTTCCGTTATCACAATATTTTAAAATTACTTCTTTTGCTTTGGAAAATTGATCCACAGGAGAGGTAGACCCGCAATTAGCTGATGTATCAATAGGAAAAAAAGATGTATTTGGACTAGAAAAACCTAATCTTAGAAGATCTTGTTCATATTCTAATTTTTTTCTATTTTTTTCTTCCTCGTTATTAGCTATTATAGAAATCTGTGTTTTTATGGGAGATTGACCACTACAATAGGTAGCATACAAAATATAAGATGCCCCAGTTTGACAATTCGGTAAGGAGCTTGGAGGAGTGAAATCTACATATACTGGTACTGATGGATATTGACTTTGTAACTCTCTTTGAATTGAGGCCCTTTGAATATTTTTATCTGTGTCAGAGTTATATGTTATTTGTCTTCGACCTATTTTTATTTGACCAGATTCACAATATGCAATATATAAATCTGCGGTTATAGATGTAGGAGGGGGAGTTGATACGTCTATACAGATTGGATTAATTGGAGGAGTATCAATAGATGCTAATACGTTAGTTCTAGTACCTGTATTTAATGAATTACGAAAATTATTTAATTCTCTGTCGATATAGTTTTGAATATCTTCTTTACTTGTACCTAAACTAAATGTATTTTCTATAATCCTTTCTTGGCTTGTAACTTGTCCGCCCTCACAGTATTTTCCATATAGCGTTCTTCTGATTACTAAATTTTCTGTAGGAGGAGGAGAAAAAGTACTAGGTCCTAAATCTATTACTGGACTAAAACAAGTTATTATAGGAGCAGGAGCATTTATGGCGTATCGATAAGGAATTCCTTCATAAATTGCTAAAGTTTCTTGTATAAATAATATTTCAGCGTTTAAATCATTGGAATTTATTGCTTTTGTATAACTTATATTATTTACAGAATTTCCTACACAATAATTAATATTAATAGTAGAATTGTAAAAACTACTTGGAGGAGGATTACCTGAGGATGGGTTAATTGGATTAGTTATAGGATTATTAGGATCATAGAACCACTGGTCGTATTTATTTTGATAATTCTGCCTATCAAAAAAAGATAGACTATTTAAAAAATTTTGTTGATCTTGTTCAGATAAGTAATAAAATACTGAATAATCTATAAAATCCATTGTAAGATATATTTTCGCTATTAAATATTGATTCTTAGAAATCTAATTTTACTTTCAAAAGAGCTTCTCTAGTAAAACTTTTTTGTAAAGGTTTTGAAAGTTTTGCTACGGCTAATAATTCATAAGAATCAGAATACATGCCAACGGTAGTTATATATACTTTAGGGTCGTTTATAAATGTAGGCTGCGCGAAATCTCCTTCAGATCCGGTAATAAAAGTAGGATTATTACTAAAATTATATCTATCATTTCTAACTCTAACAAAATAATGAGTAGATTTTACTTTTTCGGAGCTTCTTGCTTGAAATCCTAAATAATCTCCTGATAAATCTTGAAATTTAGCGGAACCAGACATAGCTTTGTATAGTTTAAAAGCATTATCACCGGCTACTTCTGACCCAGAAACTGTACCAAAAGAAGCTGATTTATCAAGTACAGTTCCGTCGATTACAACAATACCTAAATTAGGATACACTAAACCGTATTTTTTAGGATTGTTAGGATTGTAAATTCCGGACTCTAAGGAACCGGAAACTAAGTTATAAACTTTGCCGGCAGTAGTTACAGATGCAGGATTTGATTTTGAATCATCTATCAATCTAACACTTCTTCCATTTCCTGCTAATTTAACATTAGAACCAGTATGAGTAGCATTACTTCCAGGTCCTGCTATAAATTGAGAGCCTGAAAGATGAGCTAAATTTATTTCAAGAGTTCCTACATCTAGGGATTCTCTTAATCTTGCTCTATTGACATTAATAACATATATACTGTCTGTTGATTTACCATTAACAGTAAATTTACGCTCTCCAGGATCTAAACAGAGTTGTTTATATTGTCCATAAATAGCTCTAGTTGGAGTATCGTTTATTTGACCTCCATCATCAGAAGATCCGGAGCCATTATATTGACCATACGCAATACTAAATTGAGCCTCAGAGCCTAAAGCATTAGAAGAACTATTAAATATTTCGTAGTAATACCTTTTTTGAGTAGCCGTTTGACCAGAAGAAGTAAAGAAAGTAGTTAAATTTCCATCGTTATTAGAAAACAAAGCTCTTGTTACAACTTCTTCTTGATTTGGAACAATGTCGGCGGAATTAAAACTAGTAAATATATCTGTATTTGCCATTTTATTTTTATTTTTATTCAGTTATTCCAGCTCCAGGAGTGGTTCCTGTTGTGATTCTATTTACTGTTATACTAATTGATACTCTACCTCCTGTTTCATTACCAACAATAGATAAAGTTGCTTTTCTTTGATTTAAAGTAGATCCTTTTGCTTTTAATGTAAAGGCTAATCCTGTTACGCTAATTGCTTGAGCTGCCTCTGTATCAGTAATAACTCTTGGAGAAGATGGTGCTAAATCCTGTCCATTATTTTGAGCAGGAGTTCTAGTTACTCCAACAAAAGAAGCAACATCACTATCAGAAAGAGTAGCTGTATAGCCAAATGTAGTGTTACCTCCCTCGAAGTTTATTGTTCTAGGGGAAATGGTTATTTCTTCTCCGTTTGTTAATGTTACTGCTGTTTGACCTACAGAAATTACAGGAATTCTAACTGTTCTTTTAGGTAATGTAACTAATTTATACTTCATCATCTGTGTCTCGTCAACAACAGCTTCGGTGAGAGGCATGTTTTCTAATGTTATTCCATAATAAGCAGTACCTAAGGGATGATCCGTATTCCATAAAGAATAGTCAATTTCATCATCAGCTAATGCAAAATGTGTTATTTGGAATTCGTTTCTTCCTCTTGCTAACAACTCCCGTCCTCTACGGGTTAAAATAGCGTCTACAGTTATTTGGTTATTGTTTAGGTATCCCATTTTATTTGTTTTATAATAAATACTTTAAAAGATAATATTTTATACGATTATCTGATTTGGACTAACTTCTCTAAATTCTACAACAGGACCTCCATCAATAGTGTCTGTTGTATCTACATTAAAATCTAATCCTGTTAATTTACATCCTAAAAATCTGTATCTATTCGAAACAGAATCTTCTATGTATTGATAATTAGTTGGTTTCAAAGAAGAGGAGTAATAATTTTTTAAACTAATCAAAGTTGCTAAATTCAAATCTTTTTTATATTTTGATGAATAATTTACGGCGGTGCTTGCAGAATAATGATAAATTACTTTTTTATAATGTTGGTTTTCTCTTTCGTTTTCTATAAAAGATTGACTAACATAAAGACTATTTCTATATATATTCCCAGCATTATTTACAACATATTCATTTTTATATAAATATTCTTTTAATTGATGTTTTGTAAATGTAGTATTAAAATTATTATAACTTGAAGAAACAATATAAGTATATGAACTATTTGAATTATAAAAATTATCTAAATTGAAATTCATTATTTTTCCCACAATGTTTTCTAATTTATATGGATTAGCATCTATTTTAAAATCATTTGAAATAAAATTTACATTTGTTTCATAAAAATTAATTTTACTTCTATCTAATATTTTATTTTTATATACTCCATTTCTTTTAATCCTATATGTAATACTTTCTTGTGTAGAGCCACTTGAATTTAGAACATCTCCTATTAACGATGAACTTCTAATTAAAGTTGCATGAGATTCAATTAATTTTCTATTCATGTCAAAATTATATAAAGAATCTACATTAGAAGTGATGTCATTATCATTTTTTGTTGTATTACTTTTATATAAATTAACATTTCCTTGAATTCCTTCTAATGTTCCTTTATCTGAAATATTGTATGAATTTTGAAGATGTAAGGATGAATTTTCGTTATCTAGTATTGATTCATATTCATTGTAGTATATGGTAGAATATATTTGTTCTAGTTTGCCATTTTGTAGTATGTTATATGAATTACTCATGTCTCTTGACATCTCTGAGATATCTAGTAAATTTTCATATTTGTACAGATATGATTCCCCGCCGAATTCATATAAAAATCCTTTGTTTCCTACTTTATGAGAATTCAAACTAGATGTTAAATTTATAGTATCTTTGTAATAATTTATCTGAGTATTTATTTTTTCATGTGTTATGTCTGTAGTTAGGACAAAGGGCAATTCTGTACCGTACTTTATATATTCCAACTCTACTTCCGGAGGCATTTCTGTACTTGTCTTAAACTTTAATTGCTCATACTCTTGTACAATATCAAAAGGAATAGAAGATGAATATTTTGTATGTGTAATATCTACCGGAATTTCATAGTTAATAGAACCTGTGTAAAGTATGTACTCCGCTGACTGTATATCTGTTTTTATTATTGTTTTTTCGTACTGGGGATTAGTCATTGACGGATTCTTCCTAGCTACTTTAGATCTCTCTAGTAGGTTATCTTCTAATAAAATTCCTGCTATCAAATTAGCTCTTGCCGGAACTAGTTGTGTTATCTGCTCAAATATAGAATAATCATATAAAGAAAATATTTCAATGTACTTATTGTAATTATTTCTATCCCTATATTTTTTCCAATAGTTTTCTCTGTTTAATCTAAGATTATTATACTCGTCTCTATATAAATCTGAAGGGTCACCTATTAAATTATCTAAATCTATTCCACCATACTGATTTGATATATCTCTATTTACCTGGTCTGTTGGACTAAATACAACGGCTAATTTATTAGAATCTACGGGGTCTGTATCAAAAGTATTTATCTGGACACGCCTTTCTGGGGATAATTCGTTTGTATAAAAAGACTCTTCTATTCTTATTTTATCACTTTTTGGAATACTAGCACCTATTGATGGAGAATAACTATAATAAATTTCTGAAAAAGGTTTGTACTGATTTTCTTGAGAGCCTGAAAAATTTCTGAAACTTGCGGTAGTATATTGTGATTTATTTCTATTTGGGTGACTAGAAGATACGAAAATATAAGACGAATGGTCGTATCTTAAAGAATCTACACCCATAGGATAAAATCTATTAAGTGTATCAAAAGAGGATGTATAAGAGGATCCATGATAAGCAGCCGGATTTAGTGTATGCTCTTCAAATATCTTCTCTGAGTATAAGTCACTATAATCTTTGTAAGCCTGTAAAAAACCTTTGTATCTAGACGAATTAGTTCCGGCATATTGACTACCGGTCGATCCTCCTAATATAATATTATGAGGCGTAGATAAAGAGCTAGTAGAACCCCATGTAAACGAAATATCAGAAGAAGCTGTTACAATCATAGAGCCCGAAAAACTAATCCAATTTTCAAAATCACCGCTAGATTTTTTCCATTCTATATTTATTGAACCTGTTTTATTTGAATTGTTAATATTCCTGTCTGTATAAATTCTTACGTTCCAAGCATCGCCATCAAAAAATGGATAATATTTAGAATTTATAGTTTTTATAGAAAAAGAGGATGTTGAGTTAGAAATACCATGAGCACTTTTGTATCTCAAGAATCCATAAGAATAACTACCGCTTAAAGAGGAAGTAGAAAAAGCTCTGTAGCTTACTAATTCTAAATTATTATATACTTTATTTGAATTACTAGAATCTTCTATAGACCACAAACTCATACTAAGGCTTGAAGAAATAGTTGTTTTGAATCTAAATTCTGAAACCCTAGGAGCAGATAATTCGCTTTCATTTGGCGGTATAGATTTACCCCAAGGTATTTTTACAAACTGGTTTCCATCAAATTTTAATAAATATTGATACCTATAACTTTTGTGTGTTGGGGTATATTTAGGTGGTTTAGATCCTCCATATTCCTTTATGCTAATTAAAGTTTGAGGAATGCCGTAAATGGAAAGCAATGTTTTTAAACTCCTTTCAGTTCCTTTTGTCTTTAATAATGTAGGTATATTATTTACTATTCTTCTCCATATTTGATGAGTTAAGTACTCATGTGCTTGAGATGCTAAAGTTCCTGTATCTAAATAACTTCCTGTTGAATCTGTACCTATTTTGTATAACCATAAATTACTTAATTGATATCCATTATTTACTTCCCACCCTAAAGATTTAGCATATGTTTTTAATAACTCGTTTGGTATTCCTCTTTTGGGATGTTCGTCTCTTCTATGAATTGAAGTTAATTCTTTTGTGAAAGCATATAAGTTATCAAAGTGCTGACCTATCATATCTAGGAAAACAAAGTATTCGGAATTGTCTTCATTATTTACAATATGTCCCGGAGTAGCTTCATATAATGTGTTGTAATTCCTTCTATCAAATTTAGATGCTTTTGATAAAGAAGACGAATACCAAAAGTTATATGCAGATGAGGTTATATGATAGTTATAATATTTGTTATTTGATATATACTTAGGAGTTGGTGTTATACTACCCGTTATATCATAAGAAAATACGCTACCGGAAGAATAGTAAAGATAGTTCTCAAATTCGTCAAAACTATTTTTTACTTGATGGGATCTTTTTATTATTTTGTTGTAATCTGATATACCAAATAAACTACCTGTATTATTAGTAGATTTTATAGAATTGCTTTGACTTGTGTAAAATTCAATAAGTTGTAGTTTATAATTATAGTTTTTTAATCTCTCTTGAGCGGACCCATAAAATACAAAATTAGAAAAATCAGAATAATCTATATTTAAAGGTACAGATGCAGAGGAAGATATAACTCTGTTTATTATTGTATTTGCTGTTTCATATTTAGAATCTAAAAGTGAATCCCAGTAATGATATATATCAGCATCTTTAGCAGGGAGTAAACTATTCCAAGAACTATAATTTGTAGATTCTCCGCTCAACGTATTTATAGAATAGTTAGGAGTCAAAGTTCTAGGCTCGCTAACTACTTCAGGGGATGTCGCGGTAAATGAATCAAAATAGTCCTCTGCTGATTTAAAACATATATGTAAAAGATTTCCTGTTTTTATAACATCGGAAGAACTTAATAATTTTACATATATAACATAATCATTATCACAATCTACTTTTATATTTATTATTGAGTATATTTTATTTTCTCCTAAATTTATAACCAAGTTGTTTATAAAACCAATAGTTCTCAAATAAGAAACTCTAGTTTTAAATATTTGAAGTTTATCTTTTATTACAGGATTATTTTGTAAATATTTAGGTCTAATAGCTAATTTTAATTCTAATCCGTCAGGGCTAATTTCTTGGATATAAAAATATTGATTATTTATATCTCCAAAAATGTTATATAAAAAATTAAAACATATTTTATATGTTCCTTCATATATTTCTGAATCAAAAAACAATTTGCATACATCGAAATTTATGTCATCATACGTAGAATCAAAATCATTTCTTACATTATATGCAGATTTTAATAACTCGTAATTTGAATTATACATATGAGCATCAACAGAAAAAGGACTTTTTATTTCATCTATTATTCCTTTTGATATATCTAAACTCATAAAAGGCTCATAATCAAAAGAAACTCCTTCTATTAATGATGAAGACTGTTTTATTCTATCCTTATTTATAAATCTATCTATCATATTGCGGTATTCTGATTTGAGCCAACATTTCCATAATTTGCAAATTCTATTGTATTTCCTGGTATTCCTGACCCGTAAACTCTATCTCCTGATCTATCTGATTCACCACCTTGTCCTCCAGTAGTACCTCCTCCCGTACCTCCTCCCGTATTTCCTCCTGTACTACCACCACCTCCTACAGGGGGACATTCGAGATTACCTATTTCTATATCGACATTAGTTATTTTTCTAATGCCTAAATCTGTTGTTTTGATGGTAAGTACATTGCCTCTGTATTGATAAGATTTAGATGATGTAAGACCTGTAGTTAATGAAGCTATCTGATTTATTGTGTCTATTTTTTGATATGTAAAAATACTTCCTCCCTGTCCATCACAAGGTTGTAGTTCATATATTGTTACATCAGTACCTCCTTGAGGCCCACCTCCAAATGGAGTTCCTCCGTCTCCTGAACCAGGACAAGTAACAACACCTGTAATTTTTATAAGAGATGTAAAAACAGATATTCCGTCTATAGTTTTTAAGAATTCGGGGGCTGACCCATCCCAGTAATACAATCCTTGATTATTATTATTAAGATAAATTTGATTTTTTACTGGTTCATTTGGTGTATATCCTTGTCCTTTTGCTGGATCGCAAGAATAAACTTTCCAATATTTATTACCAGTTTCTGTTCCCGTACTTCCGCCTCCTTCATCAGGTCTAATAGTAGTTGTAGTACTTGTTGTGGTACTTGTTGTAGTTGTAGTACTTGTTGTCGTGCTAGTAGAAGTACTTGTGGTTGTTGTATCCTTAGGGCAATCAGGGCAAACTCCATCTCTTCCATTTATACCGTTAGTTCCTGGATTTCCGGGAATTCCATCTCTACCATTTATACCATTAGTTCCGGGATTTCCATTTATACCATTAGTTCCAGGATTTCCGTCTCTTCCGTTTGTTCCATTAATTCCAGGTGTTCCGTCTTTACCTGCGGCTCCATCTTTACCATCTTTACCATCTTTGCCGGCGGGTCCTGGAAGCCCGGCTGGTCCTGGAGAGCCTAAACCTAAAGAACCTGCTGTTAAATCTTTTCCGTCTTTTCCGTCCTTTCCATTTTTTCCATCCGATCCGCTTACAATTATTACAATAGGCTCTTTATCTTCACAACAATTAGATGGTATGTTGTTTATAATTGGTACTACAGGGTCAATAATATTTCTAACTTTTTTACGTACAGCAGGAGTCCAAGAAGATGATAACTCAATGCAATTACCATTATTATTAGTGTTTATAAAATAATAAGTATAACCTTCTAGTGGTCTAGCTCCTATTTCTGCTATTTTTATGAATGTACCTAAAGGATAAGTACTCAATTCGGAAAAATCAACTCTTTCAATAGTTATTACATCATCATAAGTTTTACCCCTTTCAAACATCATCACCTCCAAAGTCTCGTTATTAGGAATTAAACATACTGCTATATCCGTTAACGCTTGATTATTTTCACTGATAAAGTAATTAAAATTTGCATCAATAACTTTAGATAATATAAAATCAGAAATTAAAGTTTTTTCAGGTCTTATAAAATAATATCCAGGATCTACGGATAAATTAGAACCATCTAATTTGTAATTTATTGAAACATATTTAATTCCTTTTAAATTTACTTTTAATTTTGGTTTATTTGCTTTATTAATTTCTTCTGTAGAGTATTTGTTTTTATTTTGTCCTTCTATATCAAGTATTCTTTCATTTATAGTTCCAAAAATAACTTTTTCAATATTTCCTTCATACCTTCTTACTATTTTATATTTTATAAACTGACTATTAGAAATATCTAAATTATTATCATTTGAAGGGAGTGGAATGGTTATATCTAATTTATTGCTTAAATCTAAAGCGTCGCCTATTTTTATTAATTCTTTTGACTCTGCTGTAGTAAATCTACCTGACATATATTTACCGTAGCTGTCAATATGATACTGGCCTTTATAAACATCGCCATTCAGATAAGTAAATTCACCATCAGATAAATTTGCTCCGCTTCTTAAATTATTTGGGTCTGATAGTTTATGTACCATATTTTTATCAACTACTTACTAACTTTAAAATATATAGATTCGTCAATTGTCTTTTCTATACTGCCTCCTTCCATTTTAACTTTAAGTAATACTTTATAATATCGATTTGGCAAAAAAGTATTAAAATTCACATTAAAATAATTTCCTTTATTATCACAACTAATGACATTATTATCATCAAAAGGAATAATGTACAAAGATGTTTGTTCATCTTGTATTGCATAATAAGATGATGTAGGTAATCTTTTACTAGTTAGAAAATTAGATGATGTTGAATATGTTTTAACAGGAATTCTATCTCTTACAAGAAATCTGAATTTTGTTTTGTCTGATGGAAAATAAGATGATTTTTTATTTTTAAAATATACAATGAAATCCTCATTATTGATTTGAGAAAAAGATGAAGTTCCAGAAAAATTAGAATCATTCCATACAATATCTATTCTAGGAGAAAATATTGTATGGGTCTCTCTACTAAAAAATTTTATAGACCCTAGTTCTTCAGAACTTTTTTCGTCTGCGTCACTTCTTTTTATTATAAGTCCGTTGTTTGGAATTGAGCCGGAAATCCATTTATGTATTATATTTGTGATATTCATTCTCAAATCGGGATTTTCTTGATTAAAAGACTGCGAAGAATAATATCCATTTTGATAATACCAGTTAGCACCTCCTTTAATGGTTACGTAAGATCCCGTTGTTCCAGCAACAAATGAACCTGTAGGCCATTCTTTTCCTGTATTATTAAAATATCCGTTTCTATATTTCCAAGAAACTCCTTCTTTTATAGGCGGATTGGCTATAAAATAACCTCTTCCTTGGTCCCAAGATTGGCTAACAGGGTAGGCATATATAGAATATGATAAGGATAAATTTTCTGCATAAGCGGAATATAGACTTAAATAATATTTACTTGATTTTTTTATTGTGTTATTTTGAATTAACTTAGATATTTCATTTGTATCTAATTGAATTAATATTCTAGAGTTATAATTATAATCCCAATAAATACCATCTGAATCAACAGTTTTAGCGGATATCTTTTCTAATTCTACTATTTGATCTAAACCTGTATTCATATCAGGCTTTCTCTCGTAAATAGTTGCGTCTTTTATAGGGTAAACAGAATATTGCATTTTATGATAAATTTACTACTCGTCCTAATATATCTCTATTTTTATATTTAACTTCAAAAATAGAGGGGTCTAAAGCAGGATATAATATATTATTTCTTGTTGCGGCTTTTATGTCATAATAATTTCCTGAATAACCTTCTTCTTCATCATATTTATTGTGTATGTCAAAAGTTATTATGTTTTTAACTCCAGGAACGTCTTTTATTAGACACATAACTTCACTTATATAAATAGGTTGTCCTATTTGCATTTTATCATTGATGAAATAATCTCTTAAATTTGATAAGCACTGTAATAAAACTTCATTGGAATTATATGTAGGAGATGTTAATATTTCAAAACTTATAGCAATGTTTATAATAAATGCATCTCTTATGTTTATAGCATCTGTTAACATCCTATATTGAAGCAAATAATTTTTTAAATTCATTTTTACAGCAATGTTTAAAGGCGTAAAATTCTTGTTATTATCATATCCTAGCAAATATAGATTTAATGATAAAGGATTAGGGATGAAATCGAAAGTTCCATAAGCTCTTGTTTGTGCATCTCTTTCTATATGTGATTTTGCTATTGCTCCAAATTTAGGAGGCATTGTATAACATCTTACTACATAATCATCTTTTGTAACAGCTCTGTTCTGGGATGCAAAATGATTGATTGCTTCTTCTCTTAATACTTCTATAGGCTTGTCAGAAATACCTCCTCTCGCAGGTTCCGGATTATTTATAACTACAGAAGATACTGCCGAATTATACAAAGATGAGTCTAATGCTCCTAAAGGTGTTAGTATGTTAATTGTAGATATTGTATTGATAGAATTAGCCGGAACGTTATCAGGAATTCCACCTCCTACTGTATAGGTAACTGTAAGAGTTGTGTTAGAAGGGGCGGATCCATAAGTTTTGGTATAAAGAAAATTTTCTGGAGAAATACTTAAATCTACTATTCTTTCAAAATAATTTAATCCTGATCCTACATTGAATGGATTTGGTACTATTTCTTCGTCAACTTCACTACTTACACCTCCTCCAAATTGTATTTCCGTCCTGTCATCCAATCTAAGTCTAGTAACAAATCTTTTCTCTGTCTGTAAATAAGTAAGTAAATAAGGAGCTGAGTCTCTATATTGAGACAAATTTTGATCATTATACGGTAAATTTTGAACGGGTATTGGAATTGTATCTTGTGCTAGATAAGGAACCTCATACCATTTATTTCCATCCGAATCAACAATACTTAAAATTTCTAAGACGTTTGTCTCTGGTAAAGTTATCTTGTCGTATGGTTTAGGGGTTGCGAAAGTATATTGTCTAGAAGTTATATTGCCAGAAACAGCTTTAACTTTTTTCCTAAATAAATAATTTTCTACTTCTCCTGAATTGTCTATTGAGTATACTGATATTTCTGTTGGGTCTAAAGAAGAGCTGTATCTAAAATCTACCGCTTCAATTGTTCTAAAAGTGGGACCATCTTCACTATTTGAAATTAAATTAGAATCAATAGCTAAACAATATTTGAAATCCGGTTTATTATTAGGACCAGTTCCTGTTGAAGGTACTATTTGATATATATCTAAGTCAACGGATGCTCCTGATATAAGAGAAGGTTTATATCCTAATGAATTGGCAATATTATATAAATTTATTTTTTCTTGTACCGTAGATAAAAGAGATTCTCTTAGCTGAATATCTGTATAAAAAGACAAAACATCTCCGACATAAGAAGCTAATTCTATAAACATCATACCAGGAGAGGCCTCATTAAAATCGTTGTAAGTATCTGGAAAGTAATTCTTAGAGAAATCAATTAAAGATTTTCTAAATTCGCCAAAGTCTTTATTTACATACTTAACATCCTTGCTAATTAAATTACTTCTTTTACTCATATTTATAATATTTGAGCGGATAAATCATTTCCGGCACTATAAATTATTATTGTTCTGTTTGCGCCTCTTTCAGTTACCGAAAAAGTTATTCTTACATTTACTGAGTTTTCGGCTTCTGAATATCCATAATTTTGATTCCCTCCAACAATCACATCTAAACTTCTCAAAACTATATAAGGAAGCCAAAAAGCTATGTCGTTTTCTAGTGAAGTTTCCAAAAAACCTCTGTTAAAAGAACTATTTTGTTCAAAAACAAAGTCTCTTAAGATTGTTCCAAAATTAGGATGCATATATCTTTCTCCTTTTCTAGTCATAAGCAAATTAATTAGATTGCTTATTGCTTGATCTTCTGTTGTATAAGATTGCTGAAAAGGTCCCACATCTCTTGCGGGTTTTTTATTATATGCTTCAAGAGGACTTTTGACATATGTATTTCTATTAAATGGCAAAAGTATTCCTACTGCTTTATCTAGTTCTAAGTCTGGGGGATATGCTTTATATAATACTCTAGCCATTTACTTTTATTTTTTCTGCCTTTTTTAATACCGATGTATAGTTTTTAGAAAGAATTTTATTCATTAGATTTCCTCCAGCCGAATCAGAAGAGACGACTCTGCCGTCTAAATCAACAATAGGTTCTTTATACGAGGAATCAAATGATACATTTTCGTTTGTATAACCTAACTCAGAACTGCTAAATGGTCTTGTATGAGTAAGTAAAGAATCTAAAGAACTATACGATTTAGTTATTTTATCATTTTTTGTGTATTTGTCTTCGTTTATTTTATCTTGATTTATATCAATATTTATATTATTTTTTGATAAATAACTTAATTCTTCTTTTATTACCGTTCTAATTTCTTTTTTTATTTCTTGAGCTATTTCTTTAACTAAGAATTTTATTAATGTATTTTTATCCATGTTTATAATAAATATTTATAAGTTTAAAAATTAACCTCAATTATTTTATTTAAGTCAACTAATTCATGTGATAAATGAGCATAATTGTTTTCATATAATGTCACCTCCAAATTTTTTCTAATACAATCCGAGTTAACCAATATTTTCTCTTCTACAATCATACTATCTTCTAAAATAAATAAATTAGTATTTAATAATTTTTCTATATCGGTATTGTTTTTAAATTTATCCCCTATAATATACCATCCGGGTTTACATTCTTTTCTTATAACAAGAATTAAATACACTATATCAGATACTATTACAGATGTTCTTTTACTTCTTAGTATAGAAACTATTTTATAAAGGTGTCCATAACATCTACCATCAGGATAAATATAATCTACAGGAATATTAATTAAATCAATTTCCGGATTATAAGGAGTTCCGGGACTACCTAGTCCTCCGGGTCCATTTTGACCTCCTGGTCCTCCCGGTTCACCAGGAAGTGATGAGTTGCCCGGGCTACCGGGTTCTCCTGATGACGGAGAATTCCCATTTCCTGATGGTGTGTTAGGTATATTTGCAGGTGAACCATCTGGCTCATCTTTAGCGCCTGCTACTTCAGGTAAAGGCTCTGTATTTGAATTACTGGCTCCTTGAGGGACGCCTGGTATTTTTATATCCGGTAACTTTATATTTGGACTTATAGAAAAATCAGGTAAACTAAATCCAGGGTTTCCTATAGAGTTAGTTTTTGAATCTGTACCACCTGGCATATCAGGAGAAGCTGTAATTGATCCCCCGGTTCCGGAATTCATACCTTCTATACTATTGGTAAATGTACTAGGTGGAGTTCTAGATAAACCATCTGTACCTAGTTTGAAATTTGAAGGGAGGGATGGAGGTTGTGGAAATCCTTGCGGACATCCTCCTTGCCAAAAAGGACTAACCGTGTATCTAACTAAAGAAGCTATAGCTGGTAAATAAGGAGAAACAATAGAAGGTAAATTAGGTGCAACTATTATGCCTTTTGGGCCGGCTATGTTTTTCAATTGTTCCCACAAACCCTGAACAAAATCAATTAAATCATCAAAATCTACATCATGAGTATCCGTTGTTAATCTTATTTTTGAAGCAGATAAGTACAATGTTTTTTTAGCAATTAACATCATATCATCTTTTTTAGCTTGTATTACTATTCTATCTGCGTTTGTGGCAGCTTGCGGTCTATTAAAACTAGGAATACTTGACAAAGGCGCGGGACAAGCTCTAACAGATACAAATCTAGATAATGCTTGATCAGAAGTCCAATAAGTTGTGGAAAAATCATTAGCCGCATCCTCTATAGAATAAGACAAAGAATCTTTAATTTCTCTATTTGGTATATCTTTAATGTCGTTAGGGAGGGGTTTATTTGGCCCTATTGGTTTGTTTGTCAATATTGTAATAGGATTTCCAGGTTTACCGGATTTCCAAGTAGGTTGAACATCATGTTGAGGATGAGGACCGGTTCCTACTCCTAATCTAATGGAAGCTCCGCCTCTACCGGTAAGAGTTGTATCTCCTTCAAAAGGCTGTAAAAAGTTAGCGGTATATGGTTTGGACGGAAAAGTATTACCTGGTTTTACAAACTCAGGAGCTGGTTTATTTTCAGAGACTTTAGACCTATTTGATATATGTGGTATTTGATTTATAACGGGATCATTAGTAGTATTTAAAGGCATTGTAAAATAATACAACACTTTATCTAAATTAGGAGCATCTGTACCGTCATATCCAGGAAGTTCCATAATCATAACATGCTCCCCTTTTAGAGGTATATTTCTTATATTTGTACTTAAAGGTCTTGCATAATGGCTTCTAACATTTCCTATTAATGAATTTGGATGTAACTTTACTAAAACAGAACCTAGCGGTAAAATCCTTCCTTTCTCATCTTTTTGATTTTTGCCGTATGCTTTATATGTCTCTATTACTTCCGCCGATACTGAATAGCCCATCTTGTAATCCTTTATCTAAATCATTAAATTCTTCTAGTAAATTATTTTCAGCTTTTTGTAACATTTTTAGTTCTGATAGTTCTTTTTGTGTTTCTTGAGCTAATTCTTGGAGCAAACTTTCTTTTTCCTCTTCGGATAAATTAAACTCACCGCTTGATATAGATGATGCTCTACTATACATTCTTTGTACAATAGCTGCCATTTTTATTAACTGGTCATCATTTTTTACCATTACATCAAAAAATTCTTTTATCACAGGTAAAATAACTACAGCATCATTAACACTTTGCACTACACCATCTAATCCTTTTAATGTTTTATCTAATTCTTTACTTCTTTTTTTAGAATTGCCATAAATCTCTTTTAATAGATTTGACATGCTAAAATCATCAAATAATTTAATATCTTCCATATTATTTTTTCATGTATTTACTAAATTGCAAATCGAAATCTTCTTTAAATATTTTTACTATTTTTGTGATTCTATTTGTGTTTGTCATGGGAATATTAGCTCTTTCCCTTATTAATACATATAATGCTTTCTTATTAAATGCATATAAAGATTTTCGATGTTTAAAAATGTCAATAATAGAATCTGCAATTGATTTATCTAGATTGTTTTTGAATGTAAATCTAAATTTTTCATATAAATCTTCTGTCCATAAATTAATAAAATCATCTAAAGATTCTTTATAATGTTTTGTTACCACTTCATTTATAACATCTCTTTCTTCATCTATTTCCCAAAGTTCTGCTTCTCCTATTCTATTCTTATATCCTTTCTTGTTTTCCATGATTAGATAATTTATAGCAATTCGAGTAAAAAAGGAATAGGCTTTAGCTCTTTCTTCGTTATATCTGTGCATTTTTATTGTTAACATAGATACTAATTGGCAATGTAAATCTTCATAAGGAGAATCTATATACATGTATTTTCCCATGTTTATTAAATTTTCTGCTAGTTTACAAAAAGCCGGATAAATGCTTGACTCGTATAAAATATTTTTTTCTTTCTGTGAATTTGATTTATTATATTTTATTATTGACTCTTGTACATCATCATCAAAATACATTTTTTTCTTTAATTTTTTCATATTGTATAAATAAAAAAAATCTCTCAACATAATTGAGAGATTTTATGTTACTACTTTTTATCGGAAGTAAAAAGTAAATCTAATTCTTCTATTGTATTACTTAGCTCTTTAAATATAAAGCCAACTTCATCGTCTGATTCAAAAGATCCTATCCTATCTAATGTTCTCATTTTTTGGAGTGAATCTCTTACTCTACCTCTTATTGATAATATTATATTAAAATAGTTATCATTCTCTTTTTCTAAATCATCAAAATATTTTTTAGATTCTTTTAAAAGTTTTTCGTTTTTTGAGAAATTTATTATTGTTAGATATAAAAGTATGATGTTTATTATTATTGATATTATAAGCATATTTTATTTTTTATGAAGAAATCATTTGTCTTGCTGCATCTGTGGATGCCATGATGATAGATCCTAAAGTTACTTTTTTATTTTCTGGGATTTGTAAATATTTGGATGCTGAATCATCGTATAGCCCCGCTTGAATTTTTATTGCGACGTATTCATTATATGATAAAGTCACATATTTTTGTAATAAATATAATGATTTATCAGAAGCTACTAGAAATTTAGTTGCATCGTTAAATTTATATCCCCTATTCATATTTTTTTTGTGCCAGTCAGAAGTTTCTTCTACAAAGAAAGGTTCATCGTCTACTCCACATAAACCAATAGAGTTGAACAATGAAGCTACAGTAAATTCCTCTAGATTAAAATCTAATGCAATACCTGTAGATTTATACAATTTACAAAGACTTAATCCAAAATTGTAAGTATTAATTGAAAACTTTAACAGTCCTCCTTCGTAACAATAGTTATTATCTAAAAACATTGAAGCGGGAGCGCTTTTTAATTTAGATTCATAATCTGATAGTAACTTAAGGAAATTTTCTTTTCTTCCGCTATCTACGCGTAGATTTAATAAATCTGTAAATTCTTTTAACAATTCTTCTGATTTCATAAAACTTTTTTTTTGTAACAATTTATTATAATGTTTTGTTTATTTTGCTCCATTCTTTTATCTGGGCGGGTGACATATTCCTTAGCTCAGATTCAGAGAGTTTTTTTTTACTTTTGGCTCTCTGTAATTTCTGCTTTTCGATTTATTTTTAGGAGAGGGGATGGTAGATTCATCTTCTATTTCACCTGAGGATATATCATAGTCCTCATAAATAGGAACAAAAGTAACGTCCTCTATTACATCTGATTCAATTTCTTCTTGCGTAAAATCTTGAAAACTTCCGGTAACTACTTCTTCAAATTTCACTTGTTCTGCAAGTGCATTATTAGAATATGGCATAACTTCATTGAAAGACCCTTTTATAATAGGCATATCTTTAATTTCATTAATAGATTCCATACTATTATTTTTGGGTTTATTTTTACTTCCTGTAGGCCTGCCTCTTCTTTTTTGTTTAGGTAATTCTGATAAATTTCTTGACCATGAAAAATCCGCCTTTGGAAAATTTGTATTTGTAGGAACTATTGAATCCCTTACTAATTCTTCAAAAGAACTTGTTTCTTCATTAAAAGAACTAGTATATTTTACTCTTTCATTAAAATCATCAATATACTTTATATCTTCTTTTGTCAAATCATCGGAGTAAAATTCAGCTAAAGGGCTTCTCTCTTTTGTTTTTTCCGGAATAGGATTTTCTTCAATATTATCAGAATCTTTTTCATTTTCTTCTAGTATTACTTTTTGTGTAAAATGATATGCGGTTAGTAATGCAATAGCTAATGGATCTGCTAGAAATACGATAACTAATAAAAACCAAAATAGCACTTTGTCCAAACTTGTATTAGTAACTTCGGAAAGATAAATTAAAGGTCCAAGTTCAACTGCGACTTCGTTGCTTGATTTAATCTCTATAATTTTTGTTTCGTAATAAAAAATGGAATCAGAGAATCTTGTAATATCTTGATAAACTCCATCTCTTCGATTTTCCATTTTAGTTATGTCAGAATTAAGTCCTTCTACTTGTTTTATATAATCTTTTCTTGTTGAAGCATTTGACCTTGATGTTGTCTTACCTCTACTATCTGTAACAATATCCTTAGAGTCAGACATCATTCCGGAAGAAGTATTATTTCTTTGTGACCTAGTTTGAGCAATATCAGAAATTATTTGATTGTATTCTTTTTGTAAATCATTTTTTTTGTCAATGAAGAAGTTTTTTTTCTCTTCAATTAATGCAACTTCAGATTTAGAAGCCATTAGTTTATTTTTGTTCTCTGTATATGCTTGGGAGAGAATACCATATACTCCGGAAGATGTTACAAAAATGACAAGTAACAAAAAAATTAATCCTCCAAATTTATATCCAATAGTTAATTTATTCCAGTACCTATGCAAAAAAGATGCAATTACGAGTTTGGATATTTCAATTCCAGAACCAAGAAGTATAATAGCTATTCCTGCTCCGGCAAAAACTTGAGAAAGTCCTTTTACAGAAAAAAATCCTACTACAGAAGCCAGGAAAATAGCGCAGATTAAAAGAAGATATGAAATTCTTTTTTGCGTTTTAATATCGTTTGTCATATGTATTTTTTTACAAAGATAGTCAATTTTTTTTATAAATCAACTTTTTTTGTATTTTATTATTTACATGATTATTACATGTATGCTAATGTATTATAAGAAAACATCACTTATATAATTATGTTAAGTATCATATTTATCATTTTGTTTAAAGATAATTAATTTAGCATATACATGATTATACATTTATACATGAGTTATGTCAACGTATATTTTTTTACAATAGTTCATTTTTTTATGTTTAATTATGTATTTTAACATTTTATTAACATGTAAATATTTTGCGGGGAAACTAAAATAAAAATCATACCCCCCAGAGTAAAGTAAAAATTAAAAAAAAACATGAAAAACAAATATGAAATCTATTTATTCTAAAAACATTAAACTAACATTTATTACTAATTGATTATAAATTAATACACATTATTATGAAAACAATGATAAAAGCATTATCAGATTTTGAACATACAGGACACATGGTTTATCTAAAAAAAGTATTTCCCGAGGCTTTTTTTAAAATAAAATCATTAACTGTTCATTTCAAAGAAAAAGAAGAATTAATACCTATTGGAGGAGATGATGGAGAAATTAAAGCAGAAATAACTTTAAACCCCGTAATAAAATGTCAATTCTACATTTATGCAAATAAAGATGTTTTTGACAACAAAGGAAACGCCCTCGTCCCTTACATTATAGATTTAAATGTTGATGAAACCAATGATGTAGAAGATTTGTTAGACATTATAAAACAAATGCTACAGAATGAGTTCAAAGAAAAGATTGAATGATACATTATCTTTTATGTCCGAGCATGACAGAGTAATGTTTCTATATGATAATATTCTTCTAAAGAACCCGGAAGATTCTTTTGATTTAAATAAAGAAGTGTTTAAAATTTTATTTTCATCTGACTTAAATAACGTTGACAATAAACATGATTTTATTGACGATATGGCAGATTCGAATGACTTTTTTTCTTTTTTAGATGACAATGCAGAATCTTTTGACTCTTTTTCTTACATTGATGATGAAATGGATGAACTATTAGATTCCCTAGAAGAAAATGAATTAGAAGATGATTTATACGATATTGATGTTGAAGTAATTATAAATGGAGATTTGCTTTTAATATTTTCAAACGCATTAGAAGAAATTGAATCTTACATCTATAATTATTGCTTTATTGATGGATATATTTTTACACAATTATCTACGGATGAAATGAAAAAAATAACATCTTTAAACATAATAACAGAATATAAATATAAAAAAATATACAAAATACATGGAAAATTAGAAAATGATATTTGTTACAATTAATTTATTCAAAAATGGCATATAAATTGAAAGTGCTAGAATATATATTAATAAATAACTCTTAAAAATTAAAACAATGGCAAATTTTGATGATTTAGGTTACGACGAAGTAGTAGATACTATTTGCGACGTAATTGATTTGGGAAAAAATGTTAAAAATGTGTTCGCCGACGGATTTCAAGTAATTCCTGATCTTATCGCATTGACTCCGGAATTCTTTAAAGTACAAGAAATTATCGGAGACGCTCCTTTAGCTATTAACCAACTTAAAAACTTAAGTGTTGACGAAGCTAAAAAAGCTCACGAAGCAATTGCAAAACGTACAGGTGTAGCACAAGACAAAGTTGTTAGTACAGTAACTGGAGCTTTTGGCATCATTGTAGAGTTGTATGAAGTATTTGCTTGGAATCAGGCGAAGTTCTATACAATCAAGACAAAAGTACAAGACTTATTGTAGACCTCTCCCCCCTACCTTTTATTAAGCCCCGCTAATTTTTTGGCAGGGCTTTTTAATTAGTAAAAATGCAATATTTATAATAAAGGGTAACTATGCTAATATACAGGCCTACTATTATTTCTGGTTCGGGATATTATTCTGGGTCTTTTGATGGAGATGGCTCACGTTTATATAATTTAATATCCTCTTCTTATGCTATAACCGCCTCTTATGCTTTAAATGGAGGAACCGGAGGCGGACAAAAAGGAGATAAAGGAGAAATGGGAGATTCCATATTCACTTCTTCTTTACAAGGTGTATTAGTAACCGTTAATCACAATTTAGATTTAGAATATCCGGTTTATAATATTTATGACAATGCCGGAAAAGAAGTAATACCTAAGGAATTTACTATAATTGATGAAAATTCTGTTCAAGTAAATTTTGGCATAGGATTTACTGGGTCTATAAGTATTTCTGCCGGACAACAAGGTTTTAAAGGATTTAAGGGCAGCAAAGGAGAAATTGGACCTAAGGGAAACAAAGGCGAATTAGGGGAAGCCATATATAGTTCATCTATACAAGGAAGTCTTATATCTGTATCTCATAATTTAGATATTCAATATCCTGTTTTTACCATTTATGATAGTTTAGGAGATACTGTAATACCTAAATCTTTTTCTGTTATTAATGACAATACGGTTGAAGTTGATTTTGGTATTGGATTTACTGGTTCTATAAGTATTTCGGGAGGTATAAAAGGGCAAAAAGGAGAGCCCTATAATGGATCTGTAATATACGAGAGTGGTAGTAAAATTGGTATAGGTGTTTCAAATCCTACTTACCAATTACAGCTATCTACTGACAGTGCCGGAAAGCCTAACGGAGGTTCTTGGGCAAATTCCTCGGATATACGCTTAAAAACTGATATAAAAGACATAGAGAATCCATTAGAAACTATAAAAAAACTAAGAGGAGTTACGTTTAATTGGAAAAGCGGATTACACGATAAAGATGACTCTGGAGGTTTTATAGCAGATGAATTAGAAACTGTATTTCCTTCCTGGGTTAGTTTAAAAAATCCATCTGATAAAGAAAAAGTATATTTAGGAAATAATAAAGTAAAAACTATATCACTACCTTTTTATTTTGACGCTTTATTAGTTGAGTCAATAAAAAAACAACAAGAAGAAATAGAATTAATAAAAAATAGTATTATAGAATTACAACTACTTATTAAAAATAAATAATTAGAATGAGGATACTATTCCCTACAATATTTTCTGGTTCTGGGTATTTTTCTGGTTCTTTTGATGGAGACGGGTCAAGACTTACTGGTATATTGACATCCTCTATTGTTGACTTTAATCAAAACATAAAAAAAATAACTTTTCCATATATAGGTAAAGCTCAAATAACAGGCTCCTTAGTCATTAATGGCTCTACCTCAAGTTCTGCTGATTTTTTTCTTATAAAATCAGGTTCTTTTAATTCCGTAAAAGTTAATGACAAAGGAGTATTACAATTAGGTTCTTTTGCAACAAAACCATCCGCTAGCGAGGGAGGAATTATATATAGCGATTCTAGTTATTGGGTTGGTTTAAATTAATCTTAATCAATAAACTATTTATATAAAAGTAACTTAAAAAAAATGAAATGGCAACTTGGAAAAAAATACTAGTTAGTGGATCTAGCGCACATGTATCAGCTGTAACGGCATCAAATCTTACAAACACTAATATTTTAATGTCCGGACCTGGTGGAAGGATAAAAAATACAGGATTTACCTATGGCTCTGGAACCCTTAATCTAGGAAATACTATTGTTTCCGGATCTGTCTTTTCGGGTTCTTTTGTTGGAAATGGTTCGGGATTAACAGGACTTGTAACTTCTCTAAGGATAAGTGGTTCTACAGGTAACGATGTACTAGATTTAAAAATAGATAAATTGTCAATTTTAGGAGGATCTACTCCTATAACTACGGCTGTTACTAATAATACTGTTACTATAAATATTGCTAATGCTGCGGCTGACGGAACAACAAAAGGTCTAGCAACTTTTGACACCGATGATTTTGATGCTAGTAGCGGATTAATAACTCTTGGAAATTCTCCTAATGGTGCCGTACTACAAGTTTCAGGTACAGTAAACGAAATTGATATAAATAGGACTAACGGTTTAGTTACCGTAGGTTTACCTAGTGATGTAGTAATAACTAATGATTTAACCGTAGGAGGTGATTTAGTTGTAAATGGAGATTTAACATATCTTAATGTAGCTAATTTAGCCGTTGAAGACGCTTTTATTTTGCTTAAATCAGGTTCTTCAACAATAGGAGACTCCGGTATTATTTTTGGAGGAAGTACAGGCATAGCTCAAAGCGGTTCAGCTTTAGTTTGGGATGGGAGTTATAATACAAATGATGGTCGATTATCTATTGTAGGTAATTTAGGCGCTAATGCAACAGGAAATGTAAGTCCATCTTATTATGTAGCTGGGGTTTACGAAGGTTCAGAGGCTAACGCCGCAACAAATAAAGCAGACCATCCAGGAAACATAAGAATAGAAAATTCAGAAATTTTTATATATGTTTAAAAAATTAATAATGGGTATTATTCAAAAAGTTTCAAATAGAACAAAGGAAAACATTTCTTCTTATAATTTATCTAAAAAAACAGATTCTACACTGTCTTTAACTTCTAGAGAAGTAGAATTTATATTAAGTACGTTAGGTGAATCTAACATGCAAATAAAGCACATAGATTTTGTTTATAATTTAGTATTAAAATTACAAAATTATTATGAAGAATTAAAAAATAATAATGTAAAATAATTATAAAATTTATTATTGGCCCTATGGGGAAGTGGGTTCTTAGGAGTTACCAACCATAATAAAAAATTAAAAATGGATTATATAAAATTATACAATAGGTTATGTATATCAAGAAAATTATTAAATAGAAGCAAGAAAGAGGGCACATATTATGAAGCCCATCATATCCAACCTAGATCTTTGGGTGGTAATAATTCAAAATTAAATATAGTACTATTAACACCTAAAGAACATTATATAGCTCATTTATTATTATATAAACATTTTGGTAAAGTAGGAGGAGAGTATTTTAGAAAAATGTCTTTTGCTTTACTAAGTATGAGTAGTACTAATAAAAATTATAAGAGAGACGGACTAGTAAATTCTAATTCTTATTCTTATTTTAGAGAATCTGCTATAAATATGACTTTAGGTCGTAAAATAGTAGATACAACAGCATATAAAAAACCTAAATCCGATATCCATAAAAATAATATAAGATTAGCAAGATTAACATCCCCCCCAAGAGACGAAAAAACAAGAGATAAAATGAAACAATCCGCAATAAATAGAGTTCTAAAATTAAATGGTGCCTTTAATAATCATATAAAATCTACTTGTCCTATTTGTGAAAAAGAGGGGCAAAGAAACGCAATGTTAAGATGGCATTTTAATAACTGTAAAATAAAAAAGGAGGTGACAAATGCCTAATTGGCGTAAATTAATAGTAAGTGGCTCAAATGCAGAGCTTAATTCATTAAAAATATCGACCTCTTTAACAGCAAGTGGTCTACATTATCCTACATTAGATGGATTTTCAGGTCAGGTTCTCGGAACAGATGGTTTAGGGAATTTGGCATTTACAAGTATTTCTACAGTAACTGAAAAGGTAAAAAACGTATCAGGACATACTCTATATAAAGGTACTCCCGTTCATGCTACAGGGTCAGGAACTATGGGCAATATTGTTGGAGTAATACCTGCGAGTGCATCATTGGCTTCAAGTATGCCTGCAACCTTTATATTAGGAGAAACATTAGCAGATCAAGCCGAAGGTATAGGTATTATATCAGGACTAATACAAGGAGTTAATACTTCTGCATTTCAAAATGGAGAAGTTATATATGTAGGTACAAATGGAGGATATACGAATTCTCCTCCCACAGGTTCAAATCTAATTCAAAATTTAGGTATTGTAACTAAAATACATCCTACAAACGGAGCGGGTATTGTATTAGGAGCAGGTAGATCAAATGCAACTCCAAATCTTTTAAATGGCAGAATATTTTATGGAACTAATAATAGATCTGTAGCAAGACCTTTAGCAGATATTATATCAGGTAGTATATTTTCATATACAGGTTCATTTTCGGGTGATGGAAGTAATTTAACAAATATAACAGTATCTCAAGTAGCTACAGTAACTGCTTCATTTGCATCAACGTCATCTATTACTGTACAACATAATTTCAATTCTAAAAATGTTATAGTATCTGCGTATGATAATTCCGATTACTACTTCGTACCTGAAACTATAAATCTACTTGATAATAATAGAGTAAAACTAACATTTTCTAATCCATCCACAGGACATGTTGTAGTTGCAAAAGGTGGTCATGCAATAAATGTTAGTGTACCTCAAGTAGCAACAGTTACTGCATCATTTGTTGCTACATCTTCTTTAATTGTAAATCATAATTTTAATTCAAGAAATATTATAGTATCTGCATATGATTCATCTAATTTTTATTTTATTCCACAAAGTTTAAGATTGATTGATGATAATAATGTTAGATTAACTTTTACGAGTCCATCTACGGGACATGTTGTTGTTGCCAAGGGAGGTCATTTGGTTAGTGGTAGTATTTTGTGGAATAATGTTATGAATAAGCCATTAGGTATTATAAGCTCGTCAGCTCAACTTTCTAATACGACAATACCAGGAAACTTAACAATAACAGGAAAGCTTACGGCAGAAGAATATTATACAGAGTTTGTAAGTGCGTCTATTATATATGAATCAGGATCTACCAAGTTTGGAAACAGTGCTGATGATAGGCATCAATTTACAGGTTCACTTAGTGTTCAAGGCACAGGTTCGATGAGACATCTTCTTCCGCAATCAGATAATTTATATGATTTAGGAAGTAATACTAAAAGATGGAGAGATTTATACTTAGTTAGCTCTTCTATATATTTAGGAAAAACAAAAATATCTTCTGATAGTAATGGGTCAATATCTTTTACAAATGTTAATAATCCGAGTCAAAAAGTAGTAGGTTCTTATTCAGGTTCATTCACAGGAAGTATAAAATTACCTACGGTACCACAAGGAGCAGCAGAAACAAATATACTTCTCGTAAATGGTAGTGGGAATATAGTATACAGAAATAACTTATCATTAACAGGAGCACAAGGAAACCAAGGCATTCAAGGAATTCAAGGAACAGTAGGTACTCAAGGTTTCCAAGGCAATCAAGGCCCACAGGGTAATCAAGGACCTACCGGAATACAAGGTACAGCAGGAACAAACGGAAACCAGGGTAATCAAGGACCTCAAGGTATTCAAGGAACAGTAGGTACTCAAGGTTTCCAAGGCAACCAAGGACCACAGGGAAACCAAGGACCTACCGGAATACAAGGTACAGCAGGAACAAACGGAAACCAGGGTAATCAAGGACCTCAAGGTATTCAAGGAACAGTAGGTACTCAAGGTTTCCAAGGCAACCAAGGACCACAGGGAAACC
>Ga0214921_10001641_pt1 | contig 37591 bp, 36 predicted proteins | sample LL1505_MetaG_FD_177992 | JGI IMG/M metagenome (GOLD analysis project Ga0214921, IMG submission 177992) | Freshwater microbial communities from Lake Lanier, Atlanta, Georgia, United States - LL-1505 | ecosystem: Environmental > Aquatic > Freshwater > Lake | place: USA: Georgia | collected...
AAAGATATTTCTGCAATTGTAGCTATACTTCTCCCCACAAATATACTCGAAATCCAACTATCAATTAATGTATATCTTTCAACGTCTGCTTTAGGAAATAAACAACGTGTAAAACACCCGAATACATATAAGGCACATAAGCCAATCATACCATCGTCGTCAAACTTTTGATATTTGCGGTATAACTTCCTCCATACTTTTATATTATAAATACCAATAAAACATTGATATAACCACCATACAAATACTATAATCATCTTGAATTTATACTTATACATAAGTATAAATTCTTTTAAGCCTTTTTATATCCCCCCACCCCTTTGGGGTTCCAATTTTCCTTTGGAAAATCAATCAAAGACTGTTTGTTCCCAATCCGAATATGGAGAATACTGTGGATCAAATATAATTGAAACTAATCTATCAATATGTGGTGGTAAATATGAAAAGTGAGCTATTTTAATACATAATTCTCTATTATCCAATGAAGGCAATTTCATTACTAATGTCTTCCCGACAATCTTATAAATACTTTTATCAGTTGCATCAAACTCTTTCATATGTAATTCTTTTGCACGGCTCAAAAATACCTCTTTCCCCTCTGTGTTTGAAATCAATTCAACGTGTGGTTCCAATCTACTCTCAAAACGAATACCTGCGTGCTTTATTCTCTGCTGACAGTCATATATATGAAAATATAAGTCACTATCCGGGTCTAAGAATTTAGACTTTGTTTCTCCCTGTAATTTCTTCTTTGGCTCTATAAGAACAACTTTAAGCTTGGTAAAATCAGGAGGTGCTCTCTTACTCATCTTTTCTATTACACTCTCTTATCCTTTAATATATATTAAAAAAATTATGATTAATATTACTATCAATGTAGTATTAGACAACCTTTGTTTTATAGTTGACTGATAATCTTTAACAGAAGGTCTACCGTACAAATAACTTTCAAGCTCTCCGTACGTTGCTAAATCTATAAATGCTGTTGATACTTGTGGCGCACTCATTTTTTATTATAAGCTATTTATAATAATTTAAAATCTCTCCCGTATCCACTCCATACACTTGACTAACTCATTGTCTTTTTCTGTCCCTTCTTTAAGCTCAAACGTATCATCAAAACACACAATAAAAGGTTTTATCTTATAACAAAGGTCTCCATTGTCTCTCTTAACACTACTTGAATCATCCACAATTATCCATTCTATGTCTAACGGAGTGAGAGGGTAATTATCATATACATATTTTATAGACTTTGTCCTTTTATATTTATCAAGACACCTATTATAGTCACTCTCTGAAAAAACAAACTTCAAGTCTCTCCCAGCAAATAACCCTTCAACTATCTGTTCAGCATACTCTTCTGTTCCGGCTGTAAATATTCCAACCTCGTATCCCTCTGTAAATAATGTATCAATAAACTCCCTTACTTTAGGTCGTAAAAATGTAATATGAGTGTCAATATCAAACCAATCAAACATACTTTTCCATTCCTCTTCTCGTCCTGGTTTCATTCTCAAAATATAATTTTCAACAGAATGGACGAGAGTTCTGTCTATATCTAAAATGACCCCAGGTCTTTTTAAAATTACCCCTTTCATTTTTTCTTAGTTAAAGGATTTTAAAGATTTAACTTGTTTATATTAAAGATGAAAGTTATTGTTACTGGAGGTGCTGGGTTTATTGGAAGCCATATCGTTGATAGACTTATCGAAGACGGACATACTGTAATTGTCATCGATAATGAAAGTGCAGAATGTCACGAACATTTTTACTATAACGACAAAGCCCATAATTATAAGTTTGATATTTGCGACTATGAGAATATAAGACCCCTATTTGAAGGCGTTGATTACGTTTTCCATTTAGCGGCAGAAGCAAGGATCCAACCGTCTTTAACAAATCCTCTGTTGACAGTAAGAACAAATTCTGTAGGTACAACAACTGTTTTACAGTGTGCAAGGGAAACCCGAGTTAAAAGGGTAATTTATTCATCCACAAGTAGTGCATATGGGAGAAAACATTACCAGCCCCAAGGACTGGACTACCTTAATAATTTTTGGTGGAAAGGATTAACTGAAGATATGGAAGACGATTGTTTGACCCCATATAGTGTAAGTAAGGTTTCAGGGGAAAAGATGTGTAAGATGTATAGTGAGTTATTTGGGTTAGATACAGCTATATTAAGATACTTTAACGTTTATGGTGAAAGAGAACCAACTAAAGGACAATATGCGCCTGTTATTGGTAAATTTTTAAGACAAGTCGCTTCAGAGGAACCGATGACAATAGTAGGTGATGGAGAACAAAGAAGAGATTTTACATATATAAAGGATGTAGTAGATGCAAATATATTGTGTATGAAATGTGAGGGGGAGTTAGGTGGAGAAATGTTTAATATAGGAACAGGTAAAAATTATAGCATAAATGAGATTGCAAATCTTATTTCATCGAAGCCAGAAGATAAAGTATATATCCCTGAAAGAAAGGGTGAAAGTATGGTTACATTAGCTAATAGAAGTAAAGCAGAGAATATTTTAGGGTGGTTTCCAAAAAGAAATTTAGAAGAGTATATTAAGGGTAAAATTTAATTGATTTTTAAAAAATAATTTAAAAAAAATAAAATATATATAGTAACAATGAATACAGAAGAGTTCAACAATATTAGAGATAAATGGATGGTGGTTTGTGCTGTTATGATGTCTAAAGGTTATATAGCACCTGTAGCAAGGTCTTTATATTTTAGTTTAAAAGCAATAAAGGAACAGGGTTATTCTGAGGAATTATATGCAGAATTTGATAGACATTTTAAAGCTATTAAATATGGGATGTCAAAGGAATATAAAAGTATAATCAAAAAAGATGACCTATCTCAGGCTTTTGTTAAAGCGTTTTTATTATTAACTAATAAAACAACTTTATTACTTGAAGAAAGGCAAGAAATTCCAGATGACTTTATTAATAGAGTAGAAAATAAAATGTCTGATAAAGCAATGTCAATTTATATTGATAATTTTGCTTAATAAGTTTAAGGGTAGTATAATAATTAATTTATGACTAATAATTAGTCTTAAATTAAACTGGGTCCTTTTAAACTTGTTTTTCTCCATCTTTATAAAAGCATTTTTCTTTTAAGGTTCCGTGTTCACTCCAGTGTTCCCATTCCCCGTCCAACTTATCATTTTTATAGGTTGTTTTAGTGCATTTATTTCCATTATGCCACCAGCTATTATATTCACCATTCCATTTATCATCTACCATAATTACTTTGTCGTGTATCTTTCCATCACACTCATAATATCTAGTTAATTCATATGTATCATTTTCAATCAATGTTTTTTCAAGGTCTAAAAGACCAGAACCATGATATCGTTTTAATTTAACAATTTTACCTTCATTGCCATATATAATATGTTCTAATAATTGTCCATTCTGATACCACCCTTTACTTTCACCTTCTAAAATACCACCTTTAAATTTTTTTTGAACCATCAATTGTCCATTTTCATACCACCTTTTATATTCACCTTCTAAATTACCACCTTTATAATAACCCTGAGAAGCTATTTGTCCATTCGTATACAACTCCTTACTTTCACCTTCTAAAATACCTTCTTTATAATTTTTTTGATCCATCAATTGTCCGTTATGATACCACTTTTTATATTCACCTTCTTCTTTCCCTTCTTTATAATATCCTTGAAAAGCTAATTGTCCATCTTCATACCAGGATTTAGTTTCACCTTCTTCTTTCCCTTCTTTATAAAATTTTTGAACCATTAATTTTCCATCTTCATACCACCGTTTATGTTCTCCTTCTCTTTTATCTCCTTTAGAATACATATGCATCCATAGTTGTTCATTCTCATACCACATTTTATATTCATCTGTTACATCTTTATTATATATCATATGTTCTAACAGTTGTCCAGTTGGATACCAACTTTTGTATTCATTCACTCTTTCATCATCTTTATAATAGCCTTGAAATCTTATTTGACCGTTTTCATACCACTTTTTATATTCACCGTTTAAATGACCTCCAGTCATATGATATTGACATTTAATACCTCCACCTTCTTCTTCAGGGTAATATTCTTCATAATCACCGTCTTTCTTCAAGAACTTTTTAACAAGGTAGATATTATCACGACTTGCGTTGTGTTGTTTCATAAGTTCTAAATCGTCTTCATTGAACTGGAAGATCTGAGGATATTTTTCCATCTCAAGAAGCAACCATCGGATGTCGCGAACCTTTAAAATAGCTTCTTTAAACATTCTTCTATTAAAAAAGAGATGGTCGAACTCACCCTTAAATTGTAAGCCTTCATTAAATAATTTTAAAAATATTTCTTTAAATGTTGTGCTTATTTTAGCGTCTTTATATAAAGATAAGCATTTTTCTATTTTAACAAGAATAAGAGTTCTTAAATAACCAGATAATTCTCTGTCTTTATATTCATCTCTTACTTTTTTGAGTTCTTCAAGAGGGTCTTTTACTTTTACAACTTCAACCTTAGTTTCAGTCTTAATTTGTTGAAGTTTTTCTAAATATTTATTAACGAAGATATTGTGGTCTTCAAAAGCTTTTAAAACATTTTGTTGAGAAGCTTTAATTTGTTCTATAATAGAGGTTATATTATCGTTTTCGGTTGTCATTTGCAATCCGGACATCGGTTTATATAAGTATCCCGTAATCTTTAAACTATAATTATCCGGGTTGTATTTTAAAATACAACTACGGTAGTTGAAAGATTGTTTTAATTACCGTGGTTGCCATAACAAAACCTACCAACTTTTAAACAATTACAGGCTCAAAGAGCCTGTAATTATATGAAAACAGGTGGTTTTGAAATGCAACTCAGGATAGAACTTAAAAATCAGTTTAAACTTTAATTCTTTTCTTTGTTTGTGATTTTTCAATATCTTTTTCATTAGCAAATTCCCAAAAGAACTTATTCGGTTTACTTTTACCTTGACAAACTTTCTTTATAAAAATAGAAGATTGTCTGGTTTCATTTACAGCGTATTTTACACAAGCAAATTTCTTGATAAACTTACCCTTAGTTCCATCTTCTTTAAGCTCATATTGATTAACCGGGTAAGTATATCCTGTAAATTCATTTTCTATTGCGTGTCTTTGATTTTCACTCTTTGTAACCCATTCAAGGTTCTCTGCATTATTACAAAACTTAATTCCATTTTTATGATTAACATCAAGGCCTTTATAGTCCTCAAATTTCGTTTTTCCTTCAATAGGGTTAAATAAGAAACAAACAATTCTATGAACACGATATTTTTTAATACCAATATTAAAATCACAATACATATCATCTCTAATTCTACCTATGGTATATTTATTTTCAGATAATTTAATAATCCCACACTTATAAACCATTATACCTGGAAATTCAGGGCTCATTTTATATTCAAACTCAGGGTCTTCGGATAAAACAAAATAAGAGGTTGAACTAAAGTTATTATCCATTAGTTTAACTTCGTCGTTAAAAGGTTTAGACAAAGGTAAATTTATAGATAAGTTTTCATTAGCCCAAACATAAAGATTATCAGGTCTTATATCTTTTGAATTATCTTTTGTCTTTACGAAATAACCTTCTTGTCCTATATATTCATAATGAGGTATTTTATATACTTTTGCAATAACGTGTTTAGCATTTTCATTTTTACCTGCTAATTTTATAATACCGTCTCTCTTTATGGTTATAAGTTCTTTATTGTTATTTAAAAAATCTCCCTTTTCAGAAACCCATCCGTGTTCAAATGACTTATAAAGGATATTATTAACCTCTAATATTTCATTTGATGAATTTTCACCTTTTATTATATTAGAACGACAAGTAGAGCACTGTTCGCTTTTTTCGTTGTCTTTTATGTGCTTAATTGACCTTTTAAAAACAGTATTACATTTACAGGTATATTCAAACTCAACATATATACTTGTAATATCGTTTATATCTGCATTAAGTTTACCAGAAACTTTTAATAAAAATGAATTGAGGTATTCATGAAGCTCTTTAATTCTTATTTCTTCTCTTAATTTTCTTTGTTTTTCCTTAGATATATCTTTATACTTAATTTTAAGGTTAGATATAGAGCAGTTTGAATAATCATCATCTTTGTGTATAATGTCAAAGTCATTTAAATAAGTTTTATAATCTTTTGCTTCTTCAAAGAAAGGGTTAAATGCCATATACACAAGGATGTCGACAAAGTATTTATTTCCATCTTTTAATTTTACATAGAGGCGATTATTAAGCTTCTCGTGAGTTGGAATTTTTTCATTTTTTACTTTACCAGAAGGAATTCTCACTAATACTCCATTTTCATATATTTTATAATCTGAGAATTCTTCAAGAATTTTATAAGTTTTACCTTCCAAGTCATCAGGCGATATTGTGTTTATATAAGAACTAAGATAATTATCCTTGAACTTTATGTTAGAAACATCTACGATGTTACCTTCAAAATAAGGTATTTTGTTTTCTGCAATTTCTTCAGGCTTAAATACAATTGACATAAGTTCTAATAAAGAGTAAGTTTTTCTGCTTGTTTTAATCTTGCCATTTTCAATAAGATTAATACCCTTTTTACCAATAACTTTACCTTTACTTGAAACCCAATATTGTTGAAACTTTTTCCAGGTTTCATCTCCTTGTGAATATTCTTCTAATTTATCATCTAAATACCACTTATAATTAGGGGTTGCTATTGTCATTTCTTTAACACAACATTTAGGGATATAATCTGGTTGGTTTATTTCATTTCCATTTTTTAAAATATCATTCAAAGACCTTTTTTTGATGGTTCCGCAAGAGCATATATATTCAAAGTCATCTGTTGTAAGTTTCACATTATCTAAGTTTGAGGTAAGAGTGTAGTCTCTTTCTTGTAAGAACGCTAATATAGTAGATTGAGTTTTATTCATTTTAATTGTTTAAGTAATAAAAATTATTTCTTTAAATCAGTTTAAAATTCATTTAGATTTAGAACCATAATTTATTTATAACAGTATAAAACAACTGTGATAAATACCTATAAAAAATAAAATATAAAAAGATATTGTGATTGAAACCCATTACAAGATAGGAAATCCCAATGCCAATACGGTTTATACCCGTAATACATTGTAGTTTATTCCCGATATTTTCATACCAGGTCGGAGCACATCTTATGCCTCTTTCGAGACCGACTACCATCTGCTCTCTGAACTGCATCCGTAACTTTTACACTTGTAAAAGTCCTTAGGACTTGGCTGCTGATTATCCATTTAGAAGTCGTAGTGACCTTCTAATCTTCTTGAATTTTTACTATACCCACGCCATTACGCTTGGTTCTACATCGTGTTTTTCAACCGATGAGTAGTATCAAGAAGCTTTAGGAACTTCCAGCAATTTGACAGTCTTGCCATCTTTAAAGATGACTAGCAGGTTATATACTCGTTTAATAAACGAGACAGAAATTTACACTGTTTTCCTCTACAAGTATTTTCTGTAACTTGTAAAGCAGCCCACTGTTGGTGGCACATTGAGATTATTTATTCAATACCACCAGAAATTCTAACGATGTTATGGTTAAGACCCATAATAATAGCTTCGTAGGTTTGAGCGACAGCTGCACCCTGGTTTGCAGAAGCACCAGCAGCAGCAGTAACAGCATCAGCAGAAGCTTGGAATTGAAGGGAAACGTTGGTCAATTTACCGTAGTTGGTAGAACCCATTGGGTTGGTGTTAACCAAATCCAAGGTGTAGGAGAGGACGTGATAACCAGTTTCCTTAGGAATAGAAACAGCTGCATAGTATGGAACAATGAGAGAGAAGTAGTCAGAACCCATATTGACGAGACGTGCAGTGTTTTCATAGAACAAAGTAGTTTGAGAAATTGGATCAGATGCCAAACCTGGTGCAAAGTTAACACCGTTGACAGTTGCAACTGGAGATGCTGCAGTGTAGTTAGACCATTCAGCAGCAACAGTCTTGTTTCTGATACCAAAGAACAAAGCCTTGATAGAATGTGCAAAACGAATATCAAAGTTTTGCAATTGAGAAGATGGAGTGAAGTTTCCTCTTGGAGCAATTTGAACTTGCTCAATCAACATATCACGTGGTGCTTTACCCATTTGTGCTCTTTCAACGTTAGAGACAATAGCATATTCAGCCCACATATCACAACCCAAAGTTGGGTTTTGGTTAGTCAACATAGAACGTTGGCAAACATCAGATTGACCAAGAACAAAGTTATCAACAATCAAAAGCTCGTTAATATCTCTGAATTGGACATTGTGAATCATATCATTGTATGGCAAAGCTGCAGTTGGGAGAGCAATACCAGTATCACGTGCATAGAAGAATGGAAGTGGAATGTTCAAGATTGCTGCTGGGAGAGTTTGAGATGCAGATGGACCAACAACAGAGATAGGATCAGTCAATTCAGCAATGTTACCAATCATATTGTTATAACCGTTTTGCTTACCTGCTGGGATGGTGAAAGCAGACCAGAAGTCAAGATAGTAGTTATCCATACGTTCAGCAACCAAATCGTTAAATGCCAAGTTAATTTCTTTAATCAAAGCATGACCCAAGTTACGAGTCCAACGAAGGGTACATTGTGCAAAAGACCAACCTTGTGGCATAGCTGCAGTAGAAGACAAAGTAACAGATGGAATAGAAACTCTCAACCAAGATCTCAAAAGATAATCACCTGCACGGGAAATCTTGTGACCCCAAGATTGACCAAATCCTGGTTGACCACCAGAAATAGACAAGACGGTTGGGATAACAGAGAACCAAGTTGCCTTTCTAACTTTCTTAACAAAGTAAGTGATTGCAGAATCACCACCATACATGTATTTTTCGGGTTCATCGTAGGTAGCTAGATCCACAAATGCTGCCGTGATGTTTGAGCTTGTTGCATTACTCGACATTGTATTAGTTTAATATATACCCGAGATAATATTTTGAAAAAAAAATTTTTTCTTTTGTTATTTAATTGCCTTTCTAAAATTTAATTGATTTAAAGATTTATTTTCTCTAAATTAATTATATAACTAAAACCGAGAATGAAAAAGTGCAACGGCTGTAAAAGACAATTAGAAGACATTCAATTCACTCGTAAAAATAAAATTCACGCAAGATGTAATGATTGTAGTTCTAAATCATCTTGTAAAAAGAATTTTTGTGAAACTTGTGGTATAAGAGCAAATTTTAATACACAAGGATTAACTTGGGGTAGATTTTGTTCTTCTCACAAGGAAGTTGGGATGGTTAATATAAAGGATCCAACTTGTAAAAAAGATGGTTGTAATTCACGTCCATCTTTTAATTTTAAAGGTGAAACTAAAGGGATATATTGTAAAAATCATAAAGAATTAGGAATGGTTAATGTAAAGGATAAAAATTGTGAAGAAGATGGGTGTGAAACAAGACCTAATTTTAATTATAAAGGAGAAACTAAAGGTAAATTTTGTGGTATTCATAAAAAAGATGGTATGGTAGATGTTAAGAACAAAACTTGTTTGGAAGAAAATTGTGATAAACAACCTACTTTTAACTATGAAGGAGAAACTAAAGGTTTATATTGTAGAGTTCATAAAAAATATAATATGGTTAATGTTAAGGATAAAACTTGTGAAAAAGAAGGTTGTAAAAAACAACCTGTTTATAACTATGAAGGTAAAAATAAAGGAAGATTTTGTAAAATACATAAAGAGGATAATATGATTAATATAAGAGATAAAAAATGTGAGGTAGAATGTTGTGGTAAAATTCCTAATTTTAATTATGAAGGTGAAACCAAAGGTAAGTTTTGTATTAGTCATAAAGAAAATGGGATGGTTGATGTTAGAACAAGAAAATGTGAAAAAGAGGGTTGTAAAACGCAACCAACATTTAATTATGAAGGGGAAGTTTGTGGTAAATTTTGCGAAAAACATAAAGAGGCTAATATGATTAATGTTAAGGATAAAATATGTGAAAAAGAAGGTTGTAAAACAAGAGCTCATTTTGGATACTGTGGATTATCTCCTTCTCATTGTACCCAACACAGGCTTGACTATATGATTAGAAACCCAAAGAGAACTTGTGCGGGTAATGATGAGGAAGAATGTAAAGATGCAGCTATTTATGGAAATGATAAACCTTTACATTGCGAAGACCATAAATTACCTGATGAAATATGCTGGTTAGTTAAAAAGTGTAATAATTGCGGTAGAGATAAGGAACTTTTAAACAAAGATAATTTATGCGGTATTTGTTGTGATAAACCATTCTATGAGGAGAGTAAGAGGTTAAGTAAGATAAAAGAAACTATAATGGTAAAATACCTCAGAAATAACATAAAAGAAGGTGAGGAGATATTAGCCGATAGAATTATTGACAGTACTTGCAATCTATACAGACCTGATATTTTATATGATTGCGGAACACATATAGTTGTGATAGAATGCGACGAAAACCAGCATAAGAATTATCCTTGGGAGAGTTGTAGTTTAAACAGAAGCTTAGAGCATATGGAAGAGAAGAGAATGTATGAGATAATGGTGGCATATGGCTTACCTGCAATATTCATTAGATGGAATCCTGATAATTTCAATGTAAAGGGAAGTATAAATAAAAAATATAATAATGCGAGGAGATTAGAGATATTGGTAAAGTGGGTAAAATATTGTATGAAAGTAGAGGTGAAACAAGGTGTAGTTTATAAAAAGTTATTTTACGATGAATACGAAGAGGAAGATATGGTGTTTAAAAACATAAACGAAAAAGAGTTATTGTAGTTAAAGTTTAAGGTCATAATGATATAATAAATAAAAAGTATTATATCATTTTTAGGTTTTGTTATGGGGGGTAAATTATTCTTCTTTTGATATAGTTTTATAAGCTACTTTTTCAGGTTTAATATCACCCTTTTTCATATATGGATTATATTTACTATATAAATTTGCAAATCTATGATATCTTATAACATCAAATGCTCCTATACCTTCATCTTCAGCTTCTGAAATTAATTCTTTTAAATTATTCTTAAATTCACTCTGATTTTTACTTGTATAATATAATTCTAAATATTTTATTCCATAGAGTAATCCAAGGGGATTTACAAACTTTATACTATCTCCCCTACTCATAGCTATACTCATCATTATAGTAAATTGTTCCTTTGTTATATCTACATTTATCATCAAAGTTTTTATACTCTCTAAAAATAGCTCCTTTCCACTTGCGCTATATAGCATCCTTTTTTTCTGCTTTATCAACTCAAACTTATTCTTATTTAAGATATTCTGATTATCATCTATTCTGCCTTCTACATCCCAACCAACTTTGTTTAATGCTTCGTTTATCCAATGCTCTGAATTTACCCCTAAAAAATTACCTTCTTTATCAAATAAATCTCGAGGATTTACAGCATCAACTATGTAACTCATATTTATTGTATATATAAATATTTTATTTTTTTATCCTCGTTTATTTAAGGATAAAAAAATGTTATCTGAAGTGACCGTTTATGTTTTTGAGGATTGTGACGAAAAATCTCGTAATATACCTACAAAAATCAAGGTCAAAATAAATAAGAAAAAAATTTTAAATGAAATTAATAAAAGGTTATTATTATTAATAAAAAATGAAGTTGTCTCTGTTTAACTTTAGGTGCTTTAAAAACTTTCAGGTTGAAATACCTGAAGACAATGGAGTTATTCTATTGTGGGGTACAAGTGGTATTGGTAAAACTACAATTTTTAAAGCAATAAACTTTGTGCTGTATGGGAAGGAACAGAAAGTTGTTAAACACGGTGAAAAAAAGTGTAAAGTTGTGTTTGAATTTAAAGACATTATAGTGACAAGAACTAGATGTCCAAATCATCTTACTTTTACCTCCTTAAAAGGAGGAGAATTTTCAGATGAACCAGCGCAACGAGAAATAGAAAAGACATTCGGTAAAGATTTTTTATTAACAAGTTATATGGCTCAAAAATCCACAGAAAGTTTTTTTAGTATGTCAAGCAATGACAAGAGCTCTTTTCTTCATAGATTGTCAATCAAAGATTTTGACGTTGATGGAATCCGTAAAAAGACAAGAGAACTTGTTAAACAAAGAAAAGAAAAACTCCTCATTAATACAACCGAACAAAAAGTTGTGAAAAATATGTATGATAATTTAAATTGTTCTTCTGCAAAAGAACCAAAATTAAAAATTGATTTAAAAGGTAAAACTATAGATGAATTTATTGAAAGCGATAATAAGCTTAAAGATAAGGTTAAAAAGTCTTTAAAAGAAAAAAGAGAAGAATTAGGTTCATTGACGTCTTTATTAGAAACAATAAAAATAAACTCTGTAAGAATCGAAGAAAAGAATAAACAGCTTAATGATATTGTATTCAAACTTCAAGACTATTCTTACCTTGAAAATGGTAATTTAAATGGACCTGGATTGGCTTTAGAAAATCTTAAAACTTCGTTGGAAGAATATAATAAAATTACCTTGTATTATACTCTTAAAAAATCTTGTAAAGATTTAAAAAATGAATATGATAAGATGGTTGAAGAAGAGAAGAAGAAGATAGAAGAAGAAATATCTAAATTAAAATTGAAAAAATCATCCATCCATGTTTTAAAAGAGGAAGAACTTGAATCTATGTCTAAGGCAAAAATTATATATGAGAAAATTAAGATGAAATCTTTATCTGATATGAAAACAAAATTATCGACCTTAAACATAACTGAGAATGAAACACAACTTGAATCGTTTCAAGAAGAGGTTAAACAAAAGAGAGAATTGTTGTCTTCCTTACAAGTTGAATTAGAGAATATAAAAAAGAATGTAAAAGATATATCTGATATTACATCTGGAATTACAACAAAACATAAATGCCCTAAATGTGAGGCTAAAATATATATGGATAAAGATTGTTTGAAAGAAATTCCTGAAAATATAGATGAACTTAAAATTAACCTTGAAACTCTTAGAAAGAAAAAAGAGAAGATAGAATTAAATATTTCATCTACAAGTAAAGATATAAAGTCAATAAACGATAAAATAGTCTCATTAACAGTTGAAAATTCTAATAATATAAAACTATCCGAAGAACTTACAAATTACGTTAAAGTACTTGAACCTTACCCAACATTAATTAATATAAAAAATATACTTGAAAAAGATACTGAAAATCGTTATGTGTTAAAGACAATAGAGGAAAGCTTAAACTCCCTTGAAGAAAAGAATAAAATGAGTTTAGACGTTTTACCTCATTATATAAAGAGAAAAAGAGATGAATTATTATCAGCAAAGAAAAAATATGAAGAAGTAAAAGAACAATTAGAAGACGTTGAAATAACTGAAAACTTGAATTGGTATATAGATGAAATACAAAATTTAAACTCTAAAATATCAAGGTACGAGCTCTCGATAAAAGAACGAAATAAATTAATAAAAGATAAAGACTTAATTGAAGCTGAAATCAAACAGTTACAAAAGATTATAGATAATAATATAAACATAAAAAATGTGGATGAACTTCAAGAAGAAATTAATAAAAAAATGGAGACGGAAGACAAGTTAAAACAAAGAGAAATTAAACTCTTAAAATACAAGGAAAATTTATCTATATATAATAAACAACTTGAAGTTATAACACAATTAGAAGAACTTAAAAATGATGAAAATATCTTAATTAGGGCTCTCACGACCTCTGAAGTATTTCTTAAAAAGATAAACGATGCGGAATCTATTTCCCTTGAAAATACCCTTGATATTATCAATACAGATTTAGAAGAGTTTGTGACTCATTTTTTTGGAGAGCATTTTAGCGCAAAACTTCAATCGTTTAAAGAATCAAAAGATGGGGACAAAAAACCATCCATTGAAATATTAATAGTTCAAGACGGTGAGACTATACCTCTTGACTCTTTAAGTGGAGGAGAATATGACAGACTTGCTCTTGCATTATTTTTATGTTTTAATAAAATATCAAAAAGCAATATCATTTTACTCGATGAATGTCTTGCATCACTTCATTCAGAACTTGTTGAAGATATAGTTGAACTCATTAAAAACAAACTTAGCGATAAACTTGTTCTTTTTACTTTACATCAAGCAAACACAGGCATATTTGACACTATAATTGATATTGAAAAACTTAAGGATAATATCTTATAAAATTAAAAGCGTGATAACCTAACGCTCCAAAAGACATAAGAAGTAATAGTTCTAAAAATGACCTCTTTGCATCCTCACATTTATATCCTATAAAAAACAAAAGAGGAAACACTGCTAATATATGAACTAAATTTACCCATATCTTATATTCTTGTTTTGAGTCTAATTTTTGTTTTATCAAAAAAGAATGGTAAGTTATACCTATAACTGCTACAACTAATAATATTCTGCAAACAGTAGAGTTTAGTCTCTTTTTATACCCCAAATAATAAACATAAAATAATAAGGGTACAAATAAGAATACGTGAATTAAGTTTATAATTGAGTCCTGATTCATCTTTTATATTTTATAAAGTTAATAATTTATAAAATATTTAATATCTCTTGCTATAGTGGCACCAAACACAAGCAACACCTGCTGCAAACAACAAACCATAAGCCATTTTTTCTTCTTGGGTCAATGTTTCAGTCTTTTTATCCTTAACCAACATATCACCAATAATATCCTTGTCGAACGCCTTCAATCCGACAATAACTGCTGCTGCACAGACAATATAAGATGAATACTTACACATCATATCTTCTTGTTCTCTTGTTAAGAATTGGGACATTTTTCTAAGTTTAATTATACCTAAAGAAAAAAATATTTTTTTTATAATTTGAATCTTCTTTTGAAAGATGAAACTGAATCTCTAAATGAAGGTTTACCCCATAAAATATACCTTGACAGAGCACCTGCAGATGTTGGATCTTTCCAATTTTCCCTTGATTTATGCCTTTGTATATACCTTGATTTGCGCTGTTTGTTTTTATGCTTAGTATAATCTGACATTCCTTTCGCGCCAAAATGAGTTTGCTTTATACGACCATTTTTGCAGAATGAAGCAACATACTTTTTGTCCTTTTTTGGAGACTTCTTTATACTTATAAGAGAAAGCTTCTTAAAGGACCCACGGCCCTTCTTACCTTTTCCACATTTTGACCTTTTCGACCTTTTTGAACGATACGATCGTCTAACCATTTTTTATTATAAAAAAATAAAATAATAACTTATTAATAAAAAATGGTACAATTTAAGTTATGTAATGTCTGTAAAAAGTCATTCCCATCTGCAGCCCTCCCTCAACACTTAAAGATTTGCGGAGTTGCAGTCGAACCTGTAGCTGAACCTGTGGTTGAACCTGTCGTTGAACCTGTAGTTGAAGTTGTAACTGAACCTGTCGTTGAAGTTGTAACTGAACCTGTCGTTGAAGTCGTAGTTGAACCTGTGGTTGAAGTTGCAGTTGAACCTGTGGTTGAAGTCGCAGTTGAACCTGTAGTTGAAGTTGCAGCAGAACCTGTAGTTGAAGTTGCAGCAGAACCTGTAGTTGAAGTCGCAGTTGAACCTGTCGTTGAACCTGTCGTTGAAGTTGCAGTTGAACCTGTAGCTGAAGTCGCAGTTGAACCTGTAGCTGAAGTCGCAGTTGAACCTGTAGCTGAACCTGTGGTTGAACCTGTAACTGAACCTGTGGTTGAACCTGTAACTGAACCTGTAGTTGAACCTGTAACTGAACCTGTGGTTGAACCTGTAGTTGAAGTTGCAGCTTAAGAAACAATGGAAGAAAAGCTTGATAAATTAAGAATGTGAATAAGATTTAGAAATTAACCCTCTGAAATATTTTTTTTATAATTATAAATAAAGTTTTTTTTATAATTATAAAAAGTAAATGTCGTCTATTAATAACACGTATTATATAGATGTGAACTCTAATTATAGGGATATAAATAAGTATCCAAATCCCTGTGATTTTGGAATAACATTTCAGAATAATCAATCAACTGGTAATTTTTCGGATGGTTTGCCTTTCGATAATAACTATTTTTATAATAAGGGTAGTTTAGACCCTGATTTTTTGAATACAAATATTAATTTGGAGAATTGTATTATAGATAATTACAAGGAGAGTTCAAGTTCAATATCATATATATGCGGTTCAACTATAGCGAATACGAATATAAATTTTTATTGGAAAGGAAATTCGGTTGAAACATTGCCAAGTGTAGTGTCAGGAAGTAATTCTCCTTTTTTAATAAAGTTAGATACTACTAATCAATCTAACCCTTTTGAATGGTTTATATATTTATCGTCTACAGGATATACTGGTTATGTGAATAATAGTTCTAGGTCTACTTTTCAGTTTGACAGTAATGGAAATTTGGTATATGAGTTTGATTTTAGCGGAGAGTCTGTTACTTTATATAGATATGATAAAAATGCACAAATATCAGGGTTATTAACAATTGCAAATCCAAAAGGAAAAAAGATATGTCAAGCTATAGTGAAGATTGACAGTGATGGTAATTTGGGGTTATATAATGGTAGAAATTGGGGATATCATATATTGTCTTCTAATTTTGATTTGAGTGGAACTTTAGATGAAGGACAGTTTAGTTTGACGGTTGATACATCAGACAATATAATAACAACGGTAAACACTACCCCATATACAAATACTCCTGATGTTACAATTATACCTAATAATTACCCTACAGTTACAAGTGTTTATAGTTTGCCTTATTTTACACCATATGGATGTTATCAAAAGAGATATAATGGTAGAGATATATTTATGTATTGTACGTCAGTTGCTCAAAGTCAGCAGGGTTCTATAACAGGAGCTATTAACTTTGTTGATAATAATTCAACAGGTTCTTTTATATTAGGGTCTTCCCCTTTAACTTATCCTACAAATAGAAGTTTAAGTGAGATATATGATTTTCAATTTATAGAGTGTAACAACAAGCTATATGGAGTTCAAATTACTTATCTTATATCTAATTCTGCAGGGTCTCAAACAGGGTATTTTTATGGTATAAATTATACAGGAGGTTATAATGTAAATTTATTGGCAGGTCTCCCTGTAAGAATAGATTATAAGATTTCAGCTGTATCTATAGGAACAAATATATACATAACAGGTTGGAGAAATACAGATAGTCGTTTATATATATTCAAGTATGATACAGTAACAAATACAATGTCAAATCAAACATCATATTTATTGCCTATAAGTAATCCTTCAGTTGTTAGACACGTTTGGCCTAAGGCTTGGACGGATGGTACAGATATGTATATTATTGCACAGGAAATGAATTCTAATAATTCAACGGTTTTAGGTAATGTTAATGTGTATGGTATGAAATATGTGGTTGGGACGAATACTTTGAGCATACAAAGTACTGTAATTTATCCAAAGAGAGGTTCTGCTGATACTTATATATTTGATAATGGTGTGAGTAAATATCACGTTTCAAGCAGTATGGCAGATACAGATTTATATATTTTAGATATTTCAGATATAACAAATCTTAGGATAATAACAGCCACTGTTAATACTTCTGGATATTTAAGTTTCTACAGTGTGAATGCAGGTACAACTGTAAAATATTTTTTAGGGTTATGTTCAAGAACAAGTAATGTTACATATTTTTATGATGTGAGTAATATAAATAATATTTCATATATTAATACATTACAGACTTATACTGATACTGTATATCAAAATACAAATTCTCTGATATATATAAATAGTAATAATATTTTATTATTTTCAGGTATTCTTACAGGTAATAGAACTAATTTTGCATCTGTGTTTTCAAAGTATCCTTCTAACTTTACAACTACAGTTTTAGACAGTAGGCATTATAACTATAATATATCAACATATTTAGATATACCTTCTGCCTCTACAGGACCTCAGATGTTTACGACAATAATGAATACTAATAATTATATAGTAACTGCAGATCAAAGTACCATATTTTTTTATCGTATTACTGATATATTAGGTTCAGGCATGGAATATACCTATTCATATTCTTTTAGTAGTTTGCCTTCTGATATAACATCAGAAGAATATGATGGGATAAATTATATTGCAATATCTAATTCAAACAAATGTAACTTATTTTCAGTTGATACAAATATTTTTTCCTCTTTTAGTTATATAAAAACAATAACAATACCTACCGGTTATATAGAGCAGAGTTTTCTTAAGACGATAAATGGTAGTTTGAGACTGATAATAGTAAATAATAATAACACTTTATATTCTTGTGTATATCCTGAATTTGATATTTTGCAAACATATAATTACACGGTATATCCTAAGTATAATGGAGGATATATAAATTATTACGCTGAAAATGATGATTATATATTGACAACCTTTACCGCAGCATCATCTAATGTTCCTGCTTACAGTAGTTTATTACCTTATACATATACTGGAACTATTAATGCTATAAATATAGATAGTCCTACAGGTATTTCACTATCTTCTCAAACCACAAGTTTATTTTTACCACAATCTAAGGTTGCTGTCACCCCTTTTTATTTTAATAACAATTCATATACAAATATAGGCTTTGATTATAGTACAACTAATAGTATTCAAAGAACTTCGGGTCAAGTATGGAATATGAACAATTATAACAGTTACACCTTTGTTGGAGGTATATCAAGTTATTATTCGAATTATTATTATCTTAAGCCTACAAGTAGTATTGTTACAGCTAATGAATGTTATTTAGTATTTTGTCAAAATAGTGCTACAGGATATACAGGTCCATTTCCTCCAGCAACAGGAGGTCTTATTTATCCTACAGACACCATATATTTTGAAAGATTTGATGGTACAAGTGTATATGGAAACATATCTAATGTTCAAACTAATGGTAATGTTCTTCAAATGAAGACTATAACATATAATAATAAAAATATGTTAATATGCCTTTTAAACAGTAAGAAAATCTATTTATACGATGTAACCGATCCTTCATTTTCAGCCACAAATCAAAATTTAACAATTATAGACAGTAATAATATAGCTGGTATTAACTTTGGAAATTCGTTTATTAGTAAAATTTTAAATGATGGAACTCCTTCTTTTAACAGTTTTATAGGGTCATTTATAGATTCTTCTGTTATTTCTCAATATGTGAATTTGTCTAACGCTGTTATAGACAGTACAAATCAATACTTATACGCTGTGGGTAATTGGACCGATAGCGCCCAATTTTATTCTAATACTTCTACTGGTAGTTATGTTCTTACTACAAACCTTGTAAAATATGGTTTCAAAGGAAACTGTGTATTGTTTCAGATGAGAATAAGTGATGGTGTATTTGGTTGGTGTCTTCCTTGTTTAGGAGATAAAGAAGATTTCTTTACTAAACTACAATATAATTTATCAGACAACAGTATATATGTATCCGGTTATTCCTATAGTTCAAATTTTAACATTTATAATACCTTATCAGGTCTTTCATCTACATTTCCAACTACAATACAATATATTTTAACAACATATTCTTTTGGTAGTGGATTTATACTTAAATTTTCAACATCTGGTACTTATAGATATAATATAACCTTATATTCTTTACAAAGTTCTACCTATGTAAAAGTTTTAGATTTGTCCTTAAGTTCATCTGGAATCGTATGTTGTGGTATATCCAATAGTAATCTTATGAAGTGTTTAGATTCTACCTTAACTAACTCTCAGGATTTATATTCTGATAATGACATTATTAATGATATTAACGCTATATTCTACAAGTTTGATCTATCCGGTAATTATATAAGTTCGAATAATGTAAAACTTCCTACTACAAACGTATTTTTCCGTGATATAAAGCAGTATGTATCTTCTAATTCAATTCTTACAAGCTTATCAATGCTCGTAAATAGAACTAATTCAAAATTAACAATATATAATAAAGACGGCACTTTAGCCTCTGACAACAGCATTTCTTTAAATAAATATAACGGGTATGTAGTACAGTATAAATATGACAGTTCTTATAGTAATAGTTCAGGTCAAAAGTTCTCACAATTAGTCTTGAAAAGTTCAGCCTTTGATTTTACAGAAAATATGTATCAAAATTATAAGGTATTTATACAGGGAAATGTTTCAGATACAACCTTGAATAACAACTTTAGTATAAGAGGAAATTATGTCGAAAACTATTACAATCTTAATCCTTATACTCCAGGTTATACAACTGGAGCTTACGTTTTCCTCTTAAATGACTACATTGATATTAAGAACATTATAAGGTCTTATCCAGACATAAATAGTATAACAGGTTCAAGCGATTACCTTAACTTTAATTTATCTAAAACAAATCTTGGATGCGTAATAACTTATGGGGCAATATATACAGGTGCTTATAACTTTATAAATACGACTAAAGTTTACGGGTCATTATCAACAACAGAACAACAATATATATTATTACCCACATCTACAGGCACAAATGTTGTTCGTATAAAGTCAGTTGAATATATAAGAGAAAATGTTTATTCTATCTTTTTAGACGATATTAACAGCTTGAAAGTTAATGGAGTATTTTATGGTCCAGAACTATATATTGGACGTATAAATCCATCTGTATTTTATAATCTTCAATTCTTCCCTGGAAGTATTACTTATCCAACATACTTTTATGTATCTATTCTATCCATAACAATACCTAATAGACCTTTAACAAACCTTAGTTCTTTATATGGAGGTCAAAGAACAATAAATGATCTTCCTTATATTTATGTAAGTATATACAACGCAAATGATAATGATAATTTTGACCCAGCTATTGTCAATATTGTGTATGATAATACTTCATTATCAACAAGACCTTACCCTCAATATTTAATTCCAGTATCTAATCAAGGCACAACAAACAACTTTGCAACATTTACTTCTAATTATTCACCTGTAGTTAAATTTAGTCCAGGTTATTATAACCTTAGAGTTAAAATTATGGATAATGAAGGTAATATCATAGTATTTGACCCTTCATCTACTAAAACTTCAGACACTACTTTTACAAATGGAAAAGTACCAAATTACCTCATGAATGTATACTTAAGATTGTCAGCTAAAAAAGTTTAAAAATTGACCTTAATTTTCTACTCGCAGTATAAGTTTTATTATATCATTTATAATAAGACTTTATCGTTTGAGGGACCCTCTCTTAAAATATCTCTTACAACCTGGAGACTTCTTTTTAACCTGTGCATAAGAAACAGCAAGGGCTTGTTGTCTTGACGAAAATCTCCCTTTCTTATACTCTGACATATTTATTCTAATTTTATTCTTTAATTTAGTCTGACACGAGCGCTTTGCGTGAGATGAACGTTTAGTGGTTTTACCCGCTTTACGAGAACGTCTTTTTGAGGTTTTACGGTAAGATTTCTTTCTTGAAGGCATCTTTTTATAATATGGAAAATATTATAAAAAAATTATTATTTCTTAACCCATCTACAAATACCATTTGCAGCTTTAACTGATTTGTAGGATTTACCGTCATTTCCTTTCTTAGTTGCCCCACAACAATTATTAGCAGGATATGGAGGGGAACTTCTGCTTCTATATTTCTTTGTTGATTGACGGGAACAACCTCTCTTCATACGCTTTGAGCGTTCAACTTTACGGTGAGTTCTTCTTGACTTCTTTAACTTACGATTAGAAGCACGTTGTTTACCATATCTTGCATAAGAGTATTTACGGGTTCTCTTACTCTTGGATTTTTTACCCTTGGATTTACGTCCCCCTTTACGGCTTTTAACTCTCATTGAGAAATTAGCTAATATATGGGATAAATCATCCATTTCTTTTTGTTGTTGTTTTCTTATTTCTCTTTCAGACTGTTTTCTTCTTTTTGAACGTTGTTCTTCTTCTCTCATTTCATCAACTTTTTGTCTTGCTGATCTACGTGGAGCTCTACGAAGTGGTTGAAGGGAAGTTTTACCCATTAAAGATGATAATTCATCATCTTCATCACGAGAACGTTTAGGCATTTTTATAATAAGGAAAATATTATAAAAATTATTCATAATTTATACTTTTTCTTAAACATTTTTTTTGAAGGTCCCAGTTAAGTTCTTTTTTACATTCTTGAAATACTTCTTCTATATGAATCGCATAATCAATACAAGCATCATTTTTTTGTTTACGGTCACCCCAATTATTTACAGAGGTATTTATAAGACGAAAAATACATTGATTATAAGTTCTCATAATATTGTATAAAGTTTCTTCAGACATTTATTATAAGGGAGAAATAACCTTTAAATTACTTACTTCCGTCGTAGGTAATTATCTTCTACGAGAACCTTTCTTAGTAGTTCTTCTCTTAGACTTTCTCTTAGATTTTTTGGTGGATTTACGGGATGAAGGCATCTTCATTTTACCTTTGTTGATTTTTGCAGCTTGCTTTGCCATTTGAGTGACAGGAACAGACTTACCGATGCTTCTATAGTGAGCAGCTAATTTCTTAACAGTGGAAGCTTGCTTTTTCATAGCAGGAGACATTCTCTTACCAGAACGTCTCTTAGAGCGTTTAACAGACATAGACATACAACCTGACATTGTTTTTATTTTAACTTAAAGAAAAAAAATAAAATATTTAACAAATAATAAAATGGAAAACGTTAGAACTATACTCAACTCTGTTAAAGATAGTTACTGGATTGGAAACAGAAATGACACTGTTTATGGCATCTTTGTAAATGATGAAACACTTTATACAAACACAATGCTTCCTTATAGACTTACTTATAGAGTTTATAATGCTGGACGTTATGCTATAGCTGATAGTTTTTGGTATGACGGAGGGGTCTCTTTAGATGGAAGACTTGTTATTTTAGATGATATTATAGGCACACTTGAAGGTAATACTATTAGATGGTCAAATGGCGATATTTGGAACCGTGTTTCTGACGTCCCTCAATCAAGATTAAATGGAACTGAACTTCAAGGTGCTATGGATGAAAAAGAAAGTGCTTGGCTTAATGGTAGAATGAGACAAACTTACCCATATTATAGTCAGTTTAATGGTATGTAATTAAAATGATTTTTTATATTTAATATTAAGAATTAAATATAAAAATGAGAAATTTACTCTTAACAGTAGCTGTTCTTTTTATGTTTTTTATAGCATATAATATAGACTTTTTTGAGCATAGAAGGAGTCATACTCGCTCTAATATGAGACCCACAGATAATCATACAGGCTGGAGTAAGGGTGGGAGTACCCTTGGGTTTTCTCCTTTGTTTATTAGATTAAGAAATGAACTTTAACCCTTTTACGAAGAAATACGTTCAATTAAAAGTAAAAGTTGATACTGATGGACAACTACAGTCCAAGTATATTTATCTTTATTTTCATTTAAAACATCAATTACATACATACCTTTACCCGGCATAATACATGTAATTTCGTTTAAATCTTTTACTGTCTCATATGTGTCACCTCTCCAAGGGAGAAATGTAGGACATGATGGTGTATCATCAATTAAGACAATAGCCCTGTCGCTAAGCTTTGGAAGAAGAGCTTCAAATTCCTTTTTTCCGTGCTGTGCTGCAGGTTCATAATTTAACCAGTCAATATCATAACTATCAAGGTAAGCTGCATCTACTTTATAATCAATACCTTTAATAAACTCAACACTATCACCAAGGTGTGCAGAAGCTGGATTAGACAATTCAGTTTTTGCCCTTGCAATAGTATATGGAACTAAATCTACTGTATTGAATGTCCCACCATACTTGTTAATATAAGTATCAAATAATCTTGATGAAGCAGTAGTACTCCAAGAGCTTGTTCCGGTTTCAATAATATTTGGATTTTCAAAGCTTCTTAACATCTCAAAGAACTTTCTGAATGTAAAGTAGTTAATATGAAACCCTCTTTGAAGCTCTTCTTCAGTTAAATTCTCATAAACATCCTCTTTTTCATACCTGCTGTCTCCTTTTACAGTATAATATTTTCCGTCAAAAAACAAATCAGGCTCGTCTACCTTTGAGAAATGGTCAATAATGATTTCAGACATCTTTTTTATATTAGAAAAACAAGTTTTTAAATATGTTTAAAGGAAACATATTTAAGTATATAAAATGGATATTGTGATAGTCCATGGTCCTAGTGATGATGAGATTTTACCTTATACTGTCTCTCAGATAAGAAAGTTTGTGAAAGGAGGTGAACCGGGAAAAGACTTTAGAAATATTTATATCATTACTCACGATGCTGAAATTGACCTTTTTGATGAAGAGGTGTTTAAAGGCTGTAAAGTAATTGACGAGAAAACATTCCCATTTAGAATTCAAGATGTTGATAAATTCATTCAGACCCCTAAACGCAACGGCTGGTATCTTCAACAACTTTTAAAGCTTTACGCGTCCTTAGTAATTGAAGATATGTTGGACGATTATGTCGTGGTTGATGCTGATACTTTATTTTTGAGAGAAATAAGCTTCAAGTCGGGTGGGAAATATCTCTTTAATATGGGAACGGAACATCACGTTCCATATTTTGAGCATATCAAAAGACTTCATCCATCGTTTGAGAAGATGGTTAAGTTAAGCGGTATTAGTCATCATATGATTTTCAATAGGATGATTGTAAAAGAGATGATGCAGCTTGTTGAGAAACATCATAACTTTACGCCATTTTGGGAGGTCTTTTTAAGGGAAGTTGTTCCGGAACAAAGACATGGTAGTGGTGCTTCTGAATATGAGATGTACTTTAATTATATGCTTAAAAATCATAAGGATAAGATTATCCCAAGAAAGCTGAGATTTGAAAATACAGGTTTACCAGTGGAACACGTTTTGAATAATTTTCAGAACCTTTCAGATGGACCTTATTATGCCTCATTACACGGGTGGATAGTTAATAGACAACCAAGGGCTAAAAGATCCAGAGGTGATAAAAAGGAACCTTTTAAAATCATTTCCGGGGAGGAATTACAACAGCTGTGTGATGTGACTGTTATTACTCGTGAAATTGAGAATTTCCATCGTTCTTTACCATGTAGTGTTAAGAAGGTATATTTAGATGGTAATATTGATTACTCTTTACTTAAGGGAAATAAGAAGGTTTTTGTGTATACTCATATCCTTGATGATTTTATTCAAAAGATGTGGTCTAATATGAGTGGTAAATACGTTATAATGACCCATAATTCAGACCACGGTATTCATCCTCATCATTTACCTTTCTTAAATGAAGATAAGCTTATTCATATGTTTTCCCAGAATACACACATAGAACATCCTAAATTGACAGCATTACCAATAGGTATTGCAAATACTATGTGGCCTCATGGCCAAGTATCATCAATTCAACAGTTGGTTTCAATAGCACATTATGCGATAAAGAATGAAGAAATATATGTAAATGTCAGTGAAGGGACAAATAGACAACATAGAGGTAAAGTATTAGATATTATGAGCCGTAATACTTTATGTAAATTTTATCCTCAAAATAGACCTCATAAAGATTATCTTACTGAGATGTCTGGTTATAAGTGGGTATTATCTCCAAAGGGAAATGGGGTAGATTGTCATAGATTATGGGAGTGTATGTATGCAGGAAGTATTGCAATATGTGATGATAGTGTGAATGCAAGGGCTTTTAAAGAGATGGGCTTACCTATAATTTTGGTTGAAGATTATAATGATGTTACTTTAGAGTGGTTAAATTCGCAAAAAGTTTCATACGAAGGGGTGAAAAATGTGTTGGATTTGAACTGGTGGAAGAATAAAATTAATAGTTACTTGATCCGCGAAGGGCATTTTATCCTTGTATATATTGGACAGTTAAGAGAGTTTGTTTATGAGTGTGTAAAACAAATAAAGTTATGGAACCCTACATCAACCATTCATTTATGTATTAACAATAACTCCCATAATAAGAGTTATATTGAAGGGTTGAAAGAAGATGTTAATTTCGTATATATCGAAGACCTTGAAATGACATCGCACCATAAGATTTTTGATAGTAGGTATACTAACACCAGTATGAATTGTTTCTGGAAATGGACCATGGAGAGGTTCTTTATAGTCGAGGAATGTATGAGAAAGTTAAATTTGAAAAATGTGTTCCATTTAGAGATAGACAACATGATTTATTTTAGGGTTGAAGAGATATTGGAGAAGTGTAAGAGTATTGATAAGATATTAATTCCAAGTGATAGTGAGAGAAGATACATAGCAGGTACTTGTTTCGTGAATAATCCGGATAGTTTAAGTGTGTTGAATAGGTTCTTTACAGAACATTGTGCAAATAAGGATGAAATGCACTCCATTATGGATTTTACAAGAACCCATAGCGAAATTGATACTTGGCCGGTTCTTCCACCTGGAGATAATACAAGATTGATTTATGAGGATAGAAGACACTGTGTAAATGATATAAAGAGAATAAGTAAATATGCTGAATTATACAAAGGGGTATTCGATGCAGCGTGTTTAGGTCAAGGAATTTTTGGGATAGATTGGAGAGTGCATAGTCCTAATAATAATAACACCGATGGATTTGTCAATAAAGATAGTATTTTTGATGTATCAAGGTTATGGTTTAAATGGGTAAAAGAAGATGGAAAATTGCAAAGATTATATATGAGCTTAGATAAAGAACAATTTTATCCTGTATTTAATTTACATATACATAGTAAAGACCTTTTTAGATGTTTGAGTGATATACCAGAAATGACAAAACACCTTCCAAATATATTGTAATTTTATAAATAATTTCTATGTTTATTTATAAAATGGTTATAATACCTATAGGTTCTTGTTGTGAGATAAGCTTTAAACTTGAAAAATTAAAATCAAAGGGTGAAACGAGCCTTTTTGAATGGCATTTTAGTTTTAATTTTAAAGATATATTGGAAGTTTTCAAAACAATATCAAATGGGGAAGAATTAACCTATTCTTTTAAAACATCTAATTCATATATAGACAGAACTGATATTTACACAGGTCATTATAGAAAAATAGAAGAATATACAGAGATGATGAACCGTAGAAAAGAACGTTTAGTAAAACAAATAGGGGGTGATAATAATATAGTATCCGGTGCATCGGGTCCGGTATTTATAAGGCAAATTACAAATAATGGAGTTTCAACCTTCCCTACACAAGAAGATATAAAAGAATTTAATAGTTATATTTACAAGTTAAATCCTAACTGTAAATATAGAATATTATTTGTAGTATACACGAAGGATAAAATTCCAACTTTAGATGGGGTTGAATATTTACTCTTAAATGATGATGAAAAAGAGAACATTGATTTATGGAATAATTTTATTTATCAAGAGTCCTTTTAATCCAAATTTTCAATTACTTGAGATCTTATTTCATATTCAATTGCCCCTATAATTCTATAGAATACATCGTGAGTTCTTCTGCTTACATTTAAGCCTGTATTCATAATAGTAAAAAATGAATTTTGTAGTTCAAATAACACGGTAGAATTGTTTCTAAGACTTTGAGAGGTAGAGGTCATCATATCTTGTAATTGTAGTATTGTAGCAGTTCTTTCATCACTATCTAAATAACTTTGAACTCTCTCTACAACGTTTCTTGAACGGTGAGTAAAAAAATCACTTATTGAACCTCTATCATCTATCCATCTTGTATTTCTTGTTATTAATCTTCTTTCTACCTGCAATGCTTGCATAATTTCTCTACGCTCTTCATCCTCCTTATCTTTTTTATTTTTTTTCTGGATTTCTAAAAGTTGTTTTTGCTCCTCTTTTTTAAGCTTAATCTTTTCTCTACATATAGGACATTCTTGTTTTCCTGATGATATAACACAAGAATGATGAACCCAATGGCCACATTTTCCTTCTACTTCTCCCCTTAAAGGATACTTTTCTTCTTCTAATGTTTCCATACATATAGGACATTCGTCAGGCTTTTCAAACTTGTATATATTAGAATGTTTATTGCAAAATACATAAGTTCCCTTACCCACATTTTTACAAGAAGGAATAACACATTTTTTACGAGGTTTTGGAAGTATAACTTCATCCTCAATATCTTCAACTGTAACCATTTTACCTTGTCAGGATAGATACTTTTCTAAAAGAATAAAAATCATTTTTCAATTAAAAAGGACCCTGGATCCTTTTAGTTTAAACCTTCGGTTTAAACGGAGCTCAAACAGCGCGATAAAAAGGGCTAAACATCTTTCATCTTAAAGAACTTATCCAAGTCTTTTATGAAAGTATGATTCGACATTCCATATCCTCGCTTTAAACACTCATGAGGAGACCCCATCCTTTTTTTACCTCTATTTTTAGGGCTTCCGCAGAAAGATTTTTTATTAGAACGTTTTGACCTTCTTTTTATAGTCTTTCTGTATTCCAAAAATTCTCTTAACAATGGATGCATTCTTTATATATAATATTTTTTTTATTTTATACTTCGTATCATTTTAAAATGGCATTCGCTATACAACTGAAATAAACTCTGTAAAGTCAACCTTTTTTACTTTACCATTACAAAGAGTATGTTTATCTATTTCTTCCGGTTCATCACTTCCTGGTTCCCCATATGGAGAATTTAAATATGAAAGTATATTATGTTCTATCACTTTAAATTCTGTATCAAGAGGTAATAATATTTCACATTCTCCCTTCATACCAAGCGTCTCTAATAATATACATTTTGATCCAGGATTTAGCCTATATTTACTCATACAACAACTAGTGTATTCTAAAGATGAAAATAAATTACTTGTTCCTACCCTTGAATTTATTGATGTTGATGTAAATGTAACTGTCTTAAAACTTGAACCTAAATTTGTTGAATAATACCTTGTCTTTGAACCTCTAAATACAACACTTTCTTTCTTAATAGATGGCGCCCCATTAATTATTCTCTTTAAATCTTCAATATACATCTCAAGCACAGATTCGTAAAAACTTATTCCAAACTTGCATTCTAATACCTTCTTATAAGAAACTGTTAAATCATCCCCTAAAATAACCTTAATATCATCATCTTTATTTTCAATAGTTTTACAACACTCACGTAACTGGAAAAATAATGGAAAATAAGAACTTACATACCAATGTTTTTCCTCTATATAATTAAGGTCTTCCTCTGATAATTTTCTATGACCGTCACTTAAACCTGAAAGAATATATCTATTTACCATACTATCTCCCCTATATGTATATCCTTTTAAGGTAAAAAAGTCTCTTATAGACAAGTTTTGTATGTATCTATCACATTCAGACAACCATTCCATATCAAACTGAATATCAGGCTGAATTATACTTTCTAAACTATACCCTAAATCATTATTATAAATATAAACTTCAAAATCTTCTTCCTTTAAAAAGTCTTTAACATTTTGCATTAACATTGAAGGTTGAAATCTCTTAAAGTAATGTAACCTTGATTTAATACTTATTACATTAGTAGAAAGTTCATCACCTTTTTCGCAAGCTATTTTTCTTCTTTTTTCATATTCGTCGCTATAAGATAAAAGTAGCCTTATATTTTCATTATCGGTTAATGACATATATTCTTCCTTTACTTTTATTACATTTGCTATTATACCCATTTCTATAAGATACGTAAAACCCTTTTCAATATAATAACGAACTCTTATATCTTTTTCTTCCTCTGAAAGACCCTTAAAATAATCATTAAAAAAAGATAAGGTAAATATATATGAATTAGTAGATGATGATGCATTCCTTAAAGCCAACTGTGTAACTTCTCTTGCACTTAAAAACTTATCATCAAATTCAATATGGCTTCCGCTCATTATTTGTTCATCAAACTCTTTGTGCTCTTTTGACATTTATAAGTATGTAAATAAAAAAAAATAAGTTTTATATTTACCTTAAAAAATATAAAACTGACTTAAGAGGTTAAACTGTATATATAAAATGAATAATAGATATCACAGTCAATGCAAAGAAGATGAGATCTTATATGAAAAATATTTTAAAAACTATTCCTTAGAAGACTGTCCAAAATACTATCTTGAAATGGGTGCTCTTGATGGGGTAATGTACTCTAATACAAAGTTTTTCGAAGACAGTCTAGGGTGGAAGGGTATCCTCGTTGAAGGTAATCCGTTTGTTTTTCCAAATTTAGTATTAAATCGTCCTAATAACATCCTTATGAATGCTGTTTGTAGTGATATGAAGAAACCCCTCTCATTTAACGTATGTGCGAATGTTCCTGCTGTATGTTCCCTGGAGGTAACTAAACCGGAGAAATTCGACAATGAATATTATCGCCATTCCCAAATGTTAAAGATCAACAGTATCCCTGTAAGCTTAGATACTATTTTAGAAAACTCGGGTGTAGAAAGGATTGATTTATGCGTCATCGACGTTGAAGGTCATGAGGTTAACGTGCTTAATTCATTCTCATTTAAGGTCCCAGTTGTAATGTTTATGATTGAATTTTTAGACGATAAATCGAAGAATGATGAAGTCTTGAAAATTATGATTAAAAATAACTATACTTTCAAGGGGAAAGTAGCCCATAATGGTATTTTCATTCACAATGATTATTTAAAGTATTTTCAGTTGTAAGTCCTCTACAATCTTTCCATTCTCATATATCTTATGTTCTTCTAATATGCCTTCCATAGACCAGGTCTTATACTCGCCGTGTTTATTGCCATTTTTATAGTGAGATTGAACGCAAAGTACGCCGTTACTCCGCCATGTTTTAGCTTCACCTTCTACTTTCCCTTCTTTATAATAGAATTGATGTTCTAATACACCGTTTTTATGCCAATGTTTATATTCGCCTTCCATTAACCCTTCTTTATAATAAACTTCATATTTAAGCACACCATTAGACCACCACTCTTTATTTTCACCTTCTAATAACCCATTTTTATAATAACATATTTTGGATAATCCTCCTTTATGAAGAAACTCTTTATACTCCCCTTCAAGTTCTCCATCTTTATAATAGGCATTAGTCCATACTTTTGTATTATTCCAAAATCTTTTAACATTACCTTCCATTTTACCTTCTTTATAATACTTTTGAGAATACAGGTTTCCATCATCTCTATAAGTCTTTACCTTTCCTTCTCTTTTACCATTTTTACAATAATATTTTTCTATTAATTTTCCATAAACGTTCCAGAAGATAATCTTTCCGTGTTCTTTTCCATCCTTATAATGACCTCTATACGACAATTTTCCGTTCTGATACCATATCTTACGCTCACCTTCTTTTTTACCATATCGAGTTGTATATTCTTCTCTGGAAACGAATTGATTTACTTTATCCACGGAGGGGTACTCCACCTTTTCATAAATATACCCTTCTACGATACTGGAAATCCATATATCCATATACGGGATGGTTTTGAAGGTGTCGTTAATAAAGGCTTTCTCAGGGGAATTATGGTCTATAAACTTCATTTCCCGCTTTATTCCAGTCCTTGGGGCTGGTAGCTACTATATAATTTTATAAGCTTTAATTTAAACTTATAAAATCAATTTAAACTTAATTCTTCAATTACCTCTCCATTTTTATACAAATTAGAAACAGTCAATTCACCTTCATAATTCCACATTTTACATACCCCGTCTTCTTTATCATTAATATAATATTCTTCAATCCAAAGATTACCATTATCCCACCAAGCTTTATAAGATCCTTCCTTTTTTCCTTCTTTAGAGTAACTTATACATTGTATTTTCCCATTATTCCACCATCTTTTATGTTCTCCATCTACTTTACCATTTTTAAACTTAGAAATAACCATAATATTACCATCGTCATAATACATCTTATGTTCTCCCTCTGCTTTACTATTCCTAAATTCTCCAATATTTGATAATTGTCCATTTGGAAACCACTGCCTAATTATACCATCCATTTTTCCATCTTTCCAATAGGATATAACATCTATGTTTCCATTATTATAGAAAGACCTACATTCTCCTTCTTCTTTACCACGATAATAACTTCCTTTTTCTTTTATTTTACCATCAAGGTATAACCTTTTATATTCTCCGTGTTTTTCACCATATCTTAAGGTGTATTTTTCCGTAAAACATTCTTCTTCTACATCATTAATATGTGTAATATTACAATTCTCATAAATATAGCTTTCTATGATACTTGATATCCACATGTCAATGTACGGGATGGTTTTGAACGCGTTGTCTATAACAGCTTTCTCAGGGGAATTATGATTGATAAATTTCATTTTATAAAAGGCTTTATCGCTTTCAGCTTGGAGCACTTTCAGTGCGATGGGTCTTTTTATTTTATAAGTTTAATTTAACTTGTAAAATCAATTAAAAGGGTCCTTTAAGTTTTGCTTCGCAAAACGGAACTTCGAAGGGGGTGAGAAACTTATAATCCGCTCTCAACCAAAGTCTTAATTTCTTCAAGGGTTTTGTCCTTCATCATTAAAGCCATTTTAGCACAACATAAATATAACAATGGGTTAATGCCTAAAAAATTTGAATAACCCATCATCTCATATAACCCTGTCATACCATTTTTCTCAACATAGTTGTCAATAAAATCTGCCAACTCAAAATTCTTTGGCTCTTCCGGACCCGAAGGAGGTTCTTCCTCTGTTTTATTTCCTACGTTGCAAACATCACATTTTTTCTCATCATCTTCTACAATTTCAGGGGTGTCCTTTAATTTACACACATAAGCTCTCATTCCTTTTTCACCCGGAACAACTTCTTTTAATGGTTGTGGGACAAGGTCCTGTCTAATACCCTTGGTAATATTCATATACTGGACAATACCCTCAATAGCAACCTCTGGTTTTTTCATACCCTTTAATACTTCAATGGTAACTTCAAATTCAGAAGGACAGGTAGAAGGATGACATTCTAACCAAGTTGTAAAAAAACTTGAAACTTTTGCATACTCGCTATCAACCTCAAACTTGGAGTTTAAGATAGAAATAGTTAAGACAACTTTATCAGCTTCAAGAGAACTCATTTTATTACTTATTATATTTTATTCTTTAAGTTAAAATAGAAAAATCAATTATTTTTTTAAAAAATCTTCTATAGCCTCGTCACCATTATATATCTTATGTTCAGTCAAATTACCATATCCATCCCAGTGTTTATTTTCCCCTTCCATTTTCCCGTCTTTATACTGTGAGTAGCAAATTAAAATGTACCTGATTTTATAAGAATTCAGGCTCTACGAGCCTGTAATACTATAAAAACTGGTCCGTTTTATTTTGGCTGCCGCTATAGTACATTTGACTCCGTAATTGTCCATTTTCATACCACTGTTTATATTCACCTTCTTTCTTCCCGTCTTTATAATAGCATTGACGCCATAATTGTCCGTTTTCCTTCCACCAAGATTTATATTCACCTTCTTCTTTCCCATCTTTATAATAACATTGAAGTGATAATTGTCCATTTTCATACCACTGTTTATATTCACCTTCTTTCTTCCCGTCTTTATAATAGCATTGACGCCATAATTGTCCGTTTTCCTCCCACCAAGATTTATATTCACCTTCCATTTTCCCATCTTTATAATAACATTGAAGTGATAATTGTCCATTTTCATACCACAATTTAAATTCACCTTCTAACTTCCATTCTTTATAATAACATTGAAGTGTTAATTGTCCGTTCTGATCCCAAGATTTAAATTCACCTTCTTTTTTCCCATACCTTTCATTATATTCTTGCCTATAACCTTTTTCATCTACTTTATCTACCTTCTCATAAATATACCTTTCCGCGATACTTGATATCCACATATCCATATACGGGATGGATTTAAAGTTATTGTCAATAATAGCTTTTTCAGGGGAATTGTGGTCTGTAAATTTCATCTTCCTTATATAAAAGATAATTTTATTCTTTAAATTATATTATACTCTGTATCATTTTATCGCACCTTTGGTGCTGTTCGAAACCTTCAGTTGCTGTTCGCGACAAAGTCTCTGTTTTCCTCCGTTTCCCGAAGTGAAGGACCCTTTAATAGCAATCTTCGGTTGCGATTGTAATTGTTTAAAAGTTGGTAGGTTTTGTTACAAGGAGTCCCCTTCGGGGTGGCTACCGCTATACTTTATTTTTCAGTCTAAACTATACTGAAAAATAATACTTTAAAGTTACACTTCACTTTAGACTATTTCAATACTATCTTCTTCTGATGATGTAAATCTTATAACTTCTCCGTAAACATAAAATATAGTGTTTAATATAATATCCCTTATCATAACCCCATAAACATTATATCTTATAATAAAGGTTATAATATTGCTTATAATATGAATATCATTTTCATATAAACTCCCAATTAATAAGGCTATAAACAGCAATAAAAATATGTTTTTAATAAATCGTATATTTCTAACCTTTAAAATGTTTAAGATTAAATAAACCGAATAAAATAAAACACAAAATATAACCTTTATATCACTATATAAAAAGACATATATAAAACTTCCAATTATCATAATTATTGGGATATAAATAACCACTAAAAATGTAAGTAAAAATCTAAGGTGATTACACTCTGTAAATATGTCTAATAATCTTATACTATGAGATATGCTTATATGTAACAGTAAAAACTTATATATTGAATTTTCAAGGTTTATCAGGTTTAATATCTTTGGAAGAATATTTGAAGCTTCTTTATACTGAATTATAACATCTCCAGGAACATATAACAACACATTTTCACATATAAAATTAATGAGATAAAATATAAGTATATATCTTGAAGAAACATTATATCGTTTCCATTCAGACAGTGAAAACCCTATACAAAAAATAGAAAAACATGCCAACACTAAGTCAGAATTTAAATATACAAGATATTTAGTATAACTTGACTCTGTAAGCTGATCTCTTAAAAGACTATCATTACCAGATATATCATATATAAGATAAGATAAAGAAAAGAGTAAAAGGACAAGGCTAAAAATAAGCATATGTTTTCTTCTAACTAAATATTTGTTAGACAATTCAGGCATATCTAACCTATAATTTAACCTGATGTCTTTTACATCGCAAAAACAATTATATAGAATATCCATCTTGATATAACTCATAAAAAACAAATATAGAAAATCATTTTAATTTTTTTTACAGTCTAAACTATACTGTAAAAAAACTATGTGAAAAGGAGCTTCCATCAACACCTCGAAAAAAGAAGTCAATGGAAGCCCCGGAATTTATTATACTTATATATTAAACTTTATTTTTTACAGGTTATTAATTCCTGAATTTCTTCTTCAAATTTTTTCCAATCATTATCATCAACATCTTCTGGTTTTTTAATTTTTTTAAATATACACATAAGGGTTTCAGCCTTTAATTTTTCAGTTACAATCTTATGAATTTCATTCTCTTTAACAAGAGGCACAACTACTTTATCTTTATCAAGAGGCACAACTACTTTCTCTTTAACAAGAGGCACAACTACTTTATCTTTATCAAGAGGCACAACTACTTTATCTTTAACAAGAGGCACAACTACTTTATCTTTAACAAGAGGCACAACTACTTTATCTTTAACAAGAGGGTCTTCTTTTTTTGCAGTAACAGGAGGGTCTATTTTCTTTTCTTCTTTTTTTGTAGTAACAGGAGGGTCTATTTTCTTTTCTTCTTTTTTTGCAGTAACAGGAGGGTCTATTTTCTTTTCTTCTTTTTTTGCAGTAACAGGAGGGTCTATTTTCTTTTCTTCTTTTTTTGCAGTAGTAACAGGAGGGTCTATTTTCTTTTCTTCTTTTTGTTCTTCATCAGTTTCATCCTGTAATATACCATTCTTTTTAAGTTCTGATATTTTTAACGCAATAATGTTGTTGACTATACAAAACATAGAATTTGTAAAATAATTAGCTTCTTTTTTTGTTCCTAAAACAGACTTATTAATACCTGTTTCAAAAATACTATCACATGTGTTATCATGTTTAATAACAAATATACTTCCCCTATAAACAGCTCTTTTATCATAATCACCTGTAGTAAATTTTTTTGACTCTATGGTCCAGTATCTTTTTGTAAACTTATTATTTCTAAATCCATATACCCCTGCTACTTTATCGTACATTTTATTTATTTCTTCAGCTTCCTTCTTACTGCCATCACTTTTGAATTTTTTATTATAACCTATGTTTTCCGAATATGAATTAAGGTCATTTTCATACCAATGATATATTTTAAATTTTAATAATTTAGGGTTATCTATATCTTTATCTTTTGCTTTTTCAAATTGGGTTATGATTGTTGATTTGGAGTATAAAACTTTATTCCATTGATTATCAATCTTAATATAACATTCTTTTTTTTCTTCCAAGTACCTGATTTCATATTCTTTATATTTAGATAAATCAAACATCTTACAAGGTTTAATAAGGGTATTTACAGTCTCATCTATTAATTCAATTTTTATACCTTCTTGTAAGAAATTAGAATAAGTATTACTAAAATCATTCATAACATAATCATACATCTTTGAGTTATTTGCTATAGCTTCCTGATTTAAAGATTCTAATACTAGCTTACATGAATCTCTATTGTTTAAATAAAAAATTGTACCGTTAGACAACCCTAAATGATCAAAAGCATGTTCACAAGAATTTATTTCATTTTTATTATATACAAGGTCTTTACGGCTCATAAGTTCTTTATCTTTAGATTTTTGAATTTCAGTTTGACTATAAGATGAAAGTAAATTACTCTTAATTGCATCAGCGTGGAACACATTAATCTGCTGAGGATAAGCATCTTTCTTTGTCTTTGTAAAATAATACATATTTTGATTGTTTGAAAGCTTTGCAGTAGCAGCTTTAGCACCTATACCTTTCGAACCTATTTTAGAACTATTAAATGTCCTTCCAAAAAAGTCTAAAAATTTACGATTTCTTACAGATTCATCCATACCATCTCCATCATCAGGTATTGCTATATAATCTGAACGTAAAATAACCTTAATATTCTTACCATTACTATCCAAAGAATTGTCTATAACTTCTTTTATAGCATCTAAATAACTAAAATTTTGAGGTAAGTAATCAAGAATACCTGGAAGGTTAATACTTGCTATATTGTCGTGTTGAGAACTCATATTTTAAAGGTTAATAATATATTCTAAAATATATATTTATTTTTTAAAAATCAATTAGATTTTTAAAAAATTAAACTCTTAAGATAACCCATAAAAGGGCTTCCGTCAACCCTCAAAAAGAGAAGTCAACGGAAGCCCCGAAAAAAATTAAACTTATTTACCTATCACCCCACCATTTAAACATACTTGACATACTCCTTAAATAATGTCTTTGTTTTACCTTTATCAGACAAGTCTCTTACCCAGATATAGCTCTTACCGTTCCTGTGAGTATATTCATTCATAATCTCAACGATTTTCTCCTTACCTTTATACTCAATTTTTACCGGACCCGAGGCACCGGATGTGCTTTGCACGGAGCTTTCAGCGATTACCGGCGGTTCTTTATCTGAAACCTTATCTACAAACATTCTTTCATACTCATCTTTCCCTTTAATTGATAATTCTTGTTCTATAAGGTCAACTAAATGGCAAACTTTTTTAGTGTCAAATTTCTTTCTAAATTCATTTGT